>Ga0068706_1000279_pt1 | contig 25676 bp, 24 predicted proteins | sample YNPMSBMetaG_FD_65632 | JGI IMG/M metagenome (GOLD analysis project Ga0068706, IMG submission 65632) | Anoxygenic and chlorotrophic microbial mat microbial communities from Yellowstone National Park, USA - YNP MS-B MetaG | ecosystem: Environmental > Aquatic > Thermal springs > Hot (42-90C) >...
ATTTATTCATTATTTCCTTATCTTTAAGTTTCTTTTTTAATTCATCATTTGCTTCTTTTAATCTGTTTTTTGCATCCTCTGGTTTTAGTTCTCCTTCATCAGGATAATTTTTATAATATCATAACTTGGCTGTTTCAGGCTTTATAGACAATTCCCTTTGATTATTATTTTCAGAATAGAAATTAATAAAAAATAAAAACAACAAAACGATACTTCCAAAAAATCTCTTGCTCATTTTTATTTTTCATCCTTGTATAAAAATATCATATAAAAACATTATAAGATATTACAGATTAGATTAAAAGGGTCTTTTAGGAAATTTTTATTAGGTCTTTAGTTTTAAAACTTATTAAAAAGATTTTTATATAAAACTTTAATTAAAGTTTTTTTAAAATTTGCTTAACTGCTTGCGCTTGTGTATTTTTCAAGCATTTTATAAAAAATTAATCTTGATAAAAAGAATAAGAAAATTGAATAAAAAAATGAATAGAGAAGTAAAATTTCTTTGTTTTCCAAAAGTTTTAAAACAAATGAGGCAGGCAAATTAGCTATTAAAATAACAGGAATAATAAAAGTAAAGATTTTTTCTTTAACTCCTCTAAAGATTGATGCAGGATAGCCAGCATATTTTAAAAACTCATTTTGTAAGGCATTTAGTGCATAAATTCTGGTAAACAAAAAAGCAAAACTTCCTATTATAAATCCAATGGAATAGCGAATTATAATTGCCATAATAATAGCAACAATAAAAAGAATAAAATCTATAAAAGAAAAATTATGTTCATTAGTTTTAATTATGTATATCATAATAAAAAGCGGTAAAGGAAGCATAAATAAAGGTCTTAAATCAATATAGCGAAATGAAATTAAAAACTGAAGATCAATAGGTTTTATAATGTAATTATCAAGCGTTCCCATTCTGATAATCTCAGATAACTGATTGATGTTTTTGGCAAAAAACATCTGATAAATATAAATTATAAATTGATTTAGATTAACAAGAAAAAAAGTTTGATATATACTCCATCCATTTATTGAATTCGTATGCTGATAAACTATATAAAAAAACAAAAGCGAAAATAAAAGCCATAAAATATTGCTGATAAACTGTAAAACAAAATTAAAATTAAACTGTAATTCTCTTGAAATTGAATTTTGAAACAAAACATAAAATACAGAAAAATAATATCTCACCTATCCTCCAGAAGCCTGATACTTTTTTAAACCATAACTCCAGAGAATTTTCCCAGCCAGATAAAAAATAACCAACCACATAATCTGAATTAAAAAACCAGATAAAATTTCTTTAACACTTATCTTTCCCAAATAAACATCTATTGGAAAGTTTAAGATATAAGGAAAGGGAGATAGATAAATAATTTTTGAAAATGTTTTTGGGAAAAATGATATTGGAATAAGAGCACCTGTTGCAACTGGCACAATTATATCTATCAAAACATCAAGCCATGTAATCTCTTCCGTCCAGAAAGAAATAATACTCAGAGTAAATGAGATCATATAACTTAAAATAAAAGCAATAAAAACAGATAAAAAGAAAAAAATCAATCTCCAGAAAGATGGAAAATAAAATGAATCTATAAAAAGTATTATAAATATAAATATCAAAAATAATGAAGAAACAGAATACATCAAATTGATACCTGCTCGAAGCGCAAAATTATAAGAAAGATAATCCAGCGGTTTTATAAGAAAATTTAAAAGTTTACCATCTTTAATATCAGATGAGATATTATAATTCAGTCCTGGGTATAAAATATCAAACAGAAGTATGGAAAGAATATAATAAGTAATTAAGGCGGATTTCGAATATCCATTTATCATAGCTTTGCCAGTAAAAACAGAATCCCAGAGAGATAAAACAAAGATAAGCGGTAAAAGTATAACTAAAAAACTCAGTAAATGATTCACACGGTATGCGGATGCTTCCTTTATGCTGTTTACAATAACCCTAAAAAACACTGTCTCTTTTAAAATATTCTTTAATTGCATACTCAAGTGGAACCTCATCAACAAAAATTTCAATTATATTATCATTCTGATATAAGTGTTTTATAACTTCTCTAAGATCTTTAGCTAGTATTTTTAACTTGCACTCATTTTTATTTTCTAAAGTAAGCATACCAAATCTGGACACTTCTGAAGGAACTTCTGTTTTAAATTTTAATCTAAGAACACGCTCTTTTGAAAATTTATCAATAATGCCGCTTTTATCTCCATCATAAACAATAGAACCCTGATTTATAATTATTATTCGCTTTGCCATTTTTTCAATATCATGGATATAGTGACTGGTAAGAATTATGGTCGCTTTATATTCTTTATTGTAATTTATAAAAAATTTTCTTATTGATTCCTGAGAAAACATATCAAGTCCAAGAGTTGGTTCATCTAAAAATAATATCTTAGGCGAGTGAAGCAGGGCTGAAATAATCTCCATCTTCATTCTCTCTCCAAGAGAAAGTTTTCGCACAGGAATTTCAAGCAAATCAGATAAATTTAAAAGATTTGCAAGTTCATCAACACGTTTTTTGAAAAGATTATCCGGTATTTTATAAATCGCTTTATTAAGTTTAAATGTTTCTATTGGTGCAATATCCCACCATAACTGAGTTTTTTGACCCATAATAAATGAAATGTTTTTTAAGAAATCGGTTTCTCTCTTATACGGAATATAGCCCATAACACGAACATCTCCAGAGGTGGGATAAAGTATTCCTGAAAGTATTTTAAGTGTTGTGGTTTTGCCTGCCCCGTTAGGTCCAATATATCCCACAAACTCTCCTTCATTTATGGAAAATGAAATATCCTTGACAGCAACCACTTCTTTATACTCTGGAAATATCAATCGTCTTACTACTTCTATAGTATTATTCCCCTGGATATTTACCTTAAAAATTTTAGTTAAATTTTTTACATGTATCATATTAAAATAATCAAAAAAATTTAATTGATGAATTAGAATTTTAATAAGGGCTTTAAATTGTTCTTCATATTTAATAGTTTAGCAAAAAATAAGATAATAAAATATTCTTTCTTAAACATATTATCTATTATCTTATCAAAATCACTATTTGATTAAAACAGTTTTTCGAAAAAATTTTTAATTGTTCTTAATTTTGGTATATTGAAAATTTACAACAGTAACTTCCAATTTATTAATAATTATCGGAATCTTTTACTCCAAAACATCCGCCATTTCCAGTTCTTGATGTACAATTGCAACTTATTAAAAAATGAGATTCACAATAATCTTCACAAAGATTAAGAGCGGAAGTATATTCTTTACATTTAGCATTGTAATTAGGTTTATAGATACACCTCTTCGTGCTAATGGGACAATGTGTTTCACTACATTGGAAAACATCACAAGCACCAGTATCCATCATTTCACAACTACCTTTCGGGATACAATCAATACTTACACTGCAATAATTTGGAGTATAAATATCTGCGGAAAACAAGATATAAGCTATTAAAATGATGGTAATACCTGTAAATGTAACCACTTTAAAATTCAGACTCATATACTCATCCTTTCTGAATTAAACTAATCAATTTTAAAATCTTTTTCTTCTATTCCTTTTGTTTGATATTTCTCTACTAATACAACCGAACTTTCAATTTTATCTTTAGTGAATTTTGTGTCAATAATAAAAAAAGGCACATAATAATTATCGACTTTTTCATACGCTCCATATAAAGCTTCTTCTATAATTTCTCCACTACTTCGAGAATAAGAAATAAGTTTTTTAGTGCTGTATGATTTTGAAGAGTCAAAATATAATTCTCCATCTTTAGTTTTGATAATTACAAGATTTTTATCTGTTGTAAATGTAAAAGTAGTTGCTATAACTTTTATTCTTTCAAGGGGAGATAAAGAGAAGTCAAAATTACCTAATCCAATACCAAGTTTAACAAGATTTTTTAAATCAGCATTCTCAAATTTTATTTTACTATTTCCTTTTTTATCCTCGATACAACGCTCCTTATAATTCCCACCTACTTCCCAAGAAAATTCTTGTTTTCTACATTTAATCTTTGAATCTGAATTATTTTCTTTATTCGATAAATTTAAATTCTTGATACTTCGCATTTTACGGATGTATGGATACTCATCAGTATATTGATAATAAGAAATAATATTTTGGGAATTACCGTCTATATAATTTTCTCTAATTTTAGCATGCAAATACCAGTTAAATATTTTTTCTTTATCTAACTTATTTAAATTTTCTTCTAATTCTTTTTTAAATCTAAGATAATCTTCTAATTTTTCCCATTTTATAAATTCTCTTTTATATTCAACCTTGGATTCTTTAAAAAAATTTCGTTTCTCTTTAACATATTTAAAGAAATCCTCCTCTTCTATTCCAAAAACAAAATTCTGGAACAAAATAAAAATAACACAAACACTTATTTTTTTCATTTTTCCTCCTTGTATAAAAATATCATATAAAAACATTATAAGATATTACATATTAGATTAAAAGTGTCTTTTGAAGAAATTTTTATTAGGTCCTTAGTTTTATAAAATTTGTAATCAATCACACAAAATTCAACATTCAAAATTTATGATTATCATCAATCTATTACTCAAATTATTTAACTTTACCTACAAATTTAGTCTTTTTGTTGACTAACATAAATAATGGATATATACGATTTACTTTATAACAAATATCAATATATGTTTTAAAATTGTTTATTTCTATATAATTAAATTTACATTTGCCAAATTTAGAAAATATTTTTTCTGGCTGTTCATCAAAAAGCAAAAAAGTTTTAAAATCATACTTTTTTAAAATTGAACCAAACTCTTCTAAAAGTTCTTTAGAAAATTTACAACTATCAAATAAGTAAACCATTTTATTTATCTTATCTGAAAAAACAATGATTAAATCGTTTCGTACAATTTCAAAATTATTAGATAAAACATAAAAATTAAGTGATGCAGGTATAAAACACTCATATATATCTTTTTTAGACAATGCTTTATAATAATTAGAACTAAAAATAATATAATCGAATAATGAAATACTTTTATTTTTCTTAATGGATAGTTCTATAATCATAATTTCACCAAAATAAAGGTAATAAATTCCTCCAAGTTTTTTTTATCTTTATGTTAGATTCGCATCCAATAATTACATTTTCGCTGCCACAATAATAATATAAAGTAGACGAATTTGTAGTTTTATCAAAAATTTTTGCAGGATGATGTTTATCTATTTCTATAATAGATTTTGTGATCTCACTCACAACATAATAATTTTGAATAGAAATATAATTCATTCTATCATACCGAAAATCGAAATAAAAGTTGGTACTTTTTCTGAATATATTTTTCTTAAATGACGTTTTTGGACCTCTTTTTGAAGTATATGATTACCTAATGGGTTGCAAGCTATACTAATAATCCCGCCTATTTTAGTTAAAGATATAGCCCTATCTAAGAAAAGAGAAATCCATTGTGGAGAAGTTAAAGGATCACAAAAAACAACATCAAAATATCTAGAATACAAAGGATCAAAAGGATCTAAAAAATTTTGATGCACACACTTTATATTCTCGTTTTCAAGACATTTAATTAATTCTTTATCCAAATCAAAAACAGAAACTTCAAAGTAATTTCTAAGCAATAAACTCAACATATCATCATCACCTAAAAGAGCAACTTTTTTGATACCACTACCATTTTTAAGTAAATATTGAGTTCTGGTTAATATAAATGAAGGCATGTTAATTGCTTGTATCATATTTAAATGGTTAATTCTTTTTTTGGCCATTATTTTTGTTATCTCATAATATATTTGAGGAGATTTATAAGCATATTTTAATGCTGCATATTTACCATATCATGAATATAATGAGCCCATATATTGTCATCAAAATTTACTTTATCTTCTTTTGTATCCAAACCAGTCGCTATTCTGAATATCAAATTTAAAAAATTTATAGAAACAAAACCATTTAAGACAAATTTGTTTATTTCCTGGTGAAGAAGTTGAACAGTTTTTTCTCCTTTTATTTCATAGGTCAAACGTCTTTCAATATTTTGAAGCCATATTTTATTAGAATCACCAATTACAAGGATATAAGGCCAATAACATTTTATAGCGTATTTCAAACTCTCCAAAAATAACCTCCTTTAGTACTAAGTTTAAGAAATAGAGAAAAAGAAATCCATCCTGTAAATAATAAAAACAATGATATAATACCTATCAAACCAAAACTAATATTATATTTAACCCATGCTCCAGGCACAAGAAATAATAAAAATGAATACTTACTATCTATACTTATAAACTGAGCAAACAATATCAAATAACCAAAAATACTTACAAATGCACTAATTTTTCTAAAAATTAAAGATAAACCCGCAAAAAAATAACCGTATCCCAAAAAAGAAATCAACGAAAAACCAATTAAAATAATATTTTTAAAATCTATGCTGCCAATTTCTATACGAGAATCATAGGAAGTAAATACAAATAATATCACAGAAATTATTATGAAAAACAAAACACTCCATAAAAAAGTATTTAAACTTTTAATAAGTAAATAATATTCCATTTTATAAGTATTTAGATATATATATTCAAGAGTGCCATAATACTTTTCTTCATTAATTGACAAAGACATTTCTGATATTAAATCACGACCAACATACCATACAAAAAATTTACTTATAAGATTAACAAATGTTTCCCCCTTTTGGGAAAAAGCGTCAATGAGCAAATAACAAAAGATAGATTGATTTATTATTCCGATGAAATAATTAAAAGAATAATGTTTCAAATCTGCAAATTCCTTAATAAAATCACTTTTGAAAATATAATATAACGCTTTAAACTTTTTCATTTTCTAACCACAAACAGAGATATTCATCAAGTTGAGTAATATCCTTTGGAAGAAGATCCCTTGTAACTACTTTATAAAAGCCATCAACACTTAAAAAAACAATTTTACTACCAACTTCTTTTACAAGAAATGAGTCATGTGTGGCAATCACAACAATAGAATTATTATATGGTTTATTTGAAATAATTTTACAAAATTCTTTGATTGATGAACGGTCTAACCCATTATCAGGTTCATCAAAAAAATAAAGTTCTGCAGGTTTACGTAATGCACATATCAGAGAAGATTTTTGCCTTTGGCCTAAAGACATTTCATCTATTGTTTTATCAAGTAATTCTTCATAATTAAAATAATTATAAGAAAAAGTTATAGGCTCAAGATCTGCACTTCTTAAAAGATTTGTATTAAAAAGAATATTCTCTTTCAAAGTTGCATAATGATAAAGCATTTTTCCTGATTCAAAATTTCCACTACTTAAGCGACGCCTTTTTGACATTTCATTAGTTAAATCCTTACCATTCCATAATATTTTTCCTTTTTCAATAGGCAGTTCTCCACATATAGCACGAAGAATAGTGGTTTTACCAACCCCATTTTTCCCATAAAGAATAACTATTTCCTCTGAGTGCATATCAAATGAAAGATTTTTTATAACCTTTTTTCTTTTTAAAATACCATAGCTAATATCAATATTTTGGATCTCAATTTTCATATTTGTTACATAACCTCATCACTAACTTATTATAAATTATTTTTTTAAAATCTTTACAAAATAATTTATCATACACAAAATTACCATGAATTAATTTATATGGGCAACCACCAGCATAGCAGAAAGCTAAAACAGGACAATCACGACAAATAACCGGTAATACATTTATAGAAGTATAAAATGATTTAATTACATTACTAGATCCTAAAATTCCTATAACACGATTTTTATTCCCAAAATCGCTATAACAATCATAAAGTTCTAATTTTGGCCCTATACAATAATCATCATTTCTAAAAGCAGAGCAGGAAAAATATAAAGATTTTCTTGAAAAATTATCCAAAACTTTGTACCCTGCATCAGAAAAAAGTTTTATTAATCTTTTTAATTTTAAATAAATCAAGAAACCTTTATAATATTTGTCTATAGTTTCAAAATATATTGTAAATTTTGATTTATCAAGTTTCAAAAAATTTTTGCATTCAAGAATTTTAGGGATATTACTTATATTGTCAGAAGAACAATTAATACGAATTTTTAAATTAAAATTATTTGAAATTAAAAGTTCTGCAGACTTAAGTATTATAGAATATGTATCTAATTTATTATTATAAAAATTTCGAGTAATATTATGATCTATTTTATATCCATCTAAAGTTAATTGTATTTCTGAAACATTACTATATTGTAAATAGTTAATAATTTCATGATTTATAAGTAAGCCATTACTAACAATATTAGAAAAAAAACGAACTTTATTCTTTATTAAAAACAAAGAAATTTTATTAATTAAATTAATAGCCAACAAAGGCTCACCACCATACCATGTGATATTAATATCTTTTCCCGTTTGATAATACTTATCCTTTATATAATTACCAAGAAAGTCAGCATTTTCATCTGACATTAATATTGAACCTTTTTTAACAAAACAATAATTACATCTAAGATTACAATTTAAAGTTGGGGCTATGGTATAGTTTAAAGTCTTAGATTTTTGCTGTAAAGAATTAAGAAATTTAAAATAATTTATTTCTTCTTCATTTTTATTTTGTTTTGTTATCAAAGAAAGAGATTCAAGTTTATTTATCAACTCATTATTATTTATAAATATAGGTTTTTTATTTTTGTAAATTTTATTGAAATTAATAACTCTAATATAAGCTCCTGTTAAAGTGTTATATAAAAAAATATTTCCCTTGTATATTAGGGAAACTAATCCCTTTTTCCATCTATAACCATGAGGTAAAAAAATATTTTTATATAATTCTAATGTGTTGTCTTTTTCATTCATTTTTATAATTTTAAAGAGGGAACATCTGAACTTTTTTTAAAAAATATAATCAGAGTTCCCTCTTACAAATTAGTAATTAATTCCTATTCTTCCTCAGGGCGCATTCTTGCTGGGCACTTATCATCACAAGAAAGTTCATCATCAACTACTATTAATTCAAGATCAAGAAGGTCATCTAATCTTATTTCAATCATTTTTCCTCCTTGTATAAAAATATCATACAAGGATATTATAGATTAGATTAAAAGGGTCTTTTGGGGAAATTTTTATTAGGTCTTTGGCTCTAAAAAATTAAATTGAAAATTTATGCAGAGGTATGGGAACTTGTCTCCCCCTTGAACTTTAAAGTTCATCACAAAGCATAAAATCCCATACCTCTGTCTCTGACACTTATTCCGAAAATGAATAATTTCGAGAACCTCTATTTAAACCCCAGTTAAAATCCAACATCCATAATTCACAATTCAACATTTCTCACATCTCACCTACTTACTTTCTCACTATTAGTTAGTATTTTGTTTTAAACGATTTTAAAACATCATCAAATATCTTTGAATTTTTTTCAAAGTCCCCTTCAATACAACTAAAAGTAATTGCATAGAAACCTTTATTTGCTGGTATAACAATTAATCTTTCTTTAAGCCAGTATGAAGAACTTTTTGATGCTATATCCTCAAATTCTTTGAAATATCTTACTATCTCAGTTGCCTTTTTATTTCCAATAGTTATTTGTTTTGGCTTTTCATATCTTTCTGTTTGAGTATCACTCCCACTTTGATTTTCTATAAATTTTTTATAATCCTTTCCACTTTTTGGCGAGTAATACTTTACTGTAATAGTTGTTTTTTTATCACTTCCAACAAATACTACTTTATATATTCCAGATTTATCATTCTCTTTATTTCTCTCAATCTTCATATCAGAAGGATAATTCAAACTAAAATAATTATTATCCATAACATACCTCTTCATCTCTCCAGATAAACTAAATGCCATAAACAAAAAACTAATTAAAAACTTCATAAATCCTCCTAACTTCCAATATAGTTATCTATCTTTGATTTAAAATCCCTTCCACTTGTAAGTTCTTTTTTGAGTTTCAAAAGTGCATCCGTGTTTATATCCTTTATATAGTTTGTTATCTCAAATGGAGAAAGTGTATTTATATTTGAAGAATTAAATATAGCATACTTCTCAACCTTCTCCCTTTCTTTTTTATCAAGCAAATTTCTTCTTTCAAGTTCTTTATTTATTGCAAGAAGTAGTTCACTTTTTGCTTCGGATGCAGTTGGAAGATTTGAGTAATATTTAATTCCTGCCATATCTATAAAATCTCTATCATTGTCTGATTTTTCATAATTTCTTTTAAGTATCATAACCTTGTCTGCATAATCTGAAAGTCCTCCAAAGTTTGAAAATATTGGTGTAAGTTCTTTTTCCCTTTCTTTTGTATATTTTGCCTGATATAAAAGCCCTATAGCATAATTTTCACGAACATTTGGGAAATAATTGTCTTTCTTTAACCTTGAGACATCAATATTTGCCATCTCTCTTACAATAAGAGGTGATAAATAGGTCATAAGTTCTTTTCTTGCATTATCATTTTTAATTAAATCATCCTTAGTATAACCCTTTATCCTTAAAAACTGCTCAACAATTGCTGCATCAATTGTTATTTTCCTACCATCATTTTGTGATTCAGATGATGAAAGATACTCAAAATTTATCTGAGGCTTTGTATTTCCATAAACCCTTTGATAGAGTTTTTTAGAAGTTTCAGATTTATCCATCTCAGTTTTTATATTTGATGAAAAATAATCACTAAGATGCTTTCTTAGTGACTCATCAAGGACCTCCGTTGTATATGAAGTTCTTGATGCATTTATTCTTGTAATGTATGGAAGAATTTCGCTATCTTTCTTAAGACCTCCACGATCAAATAATTGTGAAAGAATATATATCTGCTCATTTATTGGTTTAGATTTTATTGCAGCAAGCTCATCAGAATTAATAATTTTTTTCTCTAACATCTTTTGTGAAACCTTTTCAACTGCAATTTTAAGTTCCTGATACTTGGCAGCTTGAGTTTTTCTGGTATCACTCGTATCTACTATTAAACCTGATTGAATACCAGAAGCAACTTGCCTTTTTGCTATCCTTTCAAGAATAACATTTCTTTCTTTTATGCTCATATTTGACCAGTTAGTAGATGAAAAAACAATATTTCCCGCTTGAGCCCATCTAACATTTGAATATTCTACATCACCAAATATTCTATCCCAATTTCTTATCGCATATTCAACGTTAATAATATTTGAACCTGTAAAATCTTGATTTTTCTTCATCCAATCAACCAATTTTTCTGGAGGAATACATATATCAAGTTCACATATTAGTCGTGATTTATCAAGATATGTCTCAAGCGTCTTACTAAGCGAATTAAGATCTTCTTGTGAGTAATTTCTTTTAAGTATTTTCTCAAGTTCAATAATTTGTCCTGCATAGGCAATAAGTTTTTGAGTTTTGTTTGGATCAAGTTTTGAAAACTCTTTTTGAAGTTTTTTATCTTCTAATAATTTTTTAGAATAAACATGACTTAGATTTGAAGAAATCTCAACATCAAACTCCTTTAATTTCTTTCTATACTCCTCCCTTTTCTCTTTATCCGGAAAGATACTTTCAATCACATCGTTTACTCTCCCAATAAATTGATTCTTAACCTCAACTATTTTTTCTTTAACATCGCCAGAACTTTCTTTTTGATATAAAACATTTTTTTTATCTAAAGGTACCGATTCCAAAGCAGATACTTTTCTATTATCTTCTTGAGATGATAAATCCTTATTTGATGAACCTAATTTTACAAGTTCACTTATATCTGGCTTTAAAGTTTTTTCATTGGTATATCTTATTGAATTGATAGATGGTTTTGCAATTATATTTTCACTTATTTTATAGATACCTTGAGAATTAGAATTTAAATCCTTCATAAGTGAATTTTTAGCAAGTAGTTTAGTGTCATTATTTTTATCAGAAATAATTTTATCTTTTTGAATACCCAACATATTACCAGATGAATTTTCCTTTTTAAATGAATTATTAGATAATACATCATCTTTTTCTTCTTCATAATCAATTATTTTTGAATTATTTGTTGATTTGCTTAATGAAGATTTCATTTCAACATCTATGCTATCCTTTCCATTTCTATCAGAAATATACTTTTTTATAAACTCATCCCACATACTTATTTTTGTAAAAGTAAGATTTTCATATGTTGTTGATCTATATCTAAGTTTAGGAAGATAAATACTAATCCCATAAGTATCATCCTTATATGAAAGCCCTTGAGAATTTTCAAATTTACCACCTTTATGATAAACAATTAGTGATGATGTAATATAATCTATGAGAGATTGTGTCTCTTTTTTGATATTTTCATCTTTTGCTGATTTTAGAACTTCTTTTAAATAACTTAAAAAATCAGCATTCCTTGTAAGAATTCCTTCTGTCTCTTCATTTAAAATATAACCCATCGCTTCATCCTTCTCAAAGAAAAAAGATTTCTCAATAACATTAGTTGAGGTTATAACTTTAAAATCATCCGAATTAATTACTGCATTGACCCATCTGTTTAGATGATTTATAAATCCACTAAACTTAGATGTGTCAACAACACTAAGAGTTGTGCCTCTTGAACTTGAGTATTTTCCACCATTATATGCCTTATCATATTCTTCAACCATTGAAACAGCAATTTCTTTTATATCAGATTTTTGATTTATACTTTTTAAAATATCATCATAAGGATAACCTTGACCAGGTATAGTTTCTTCACTTGCAACAATAAATCTTGCATAATCTTTAATCTCGCTTACAACCTCTACCATCTGCATTAAACAAGCATCCATTGCAAAGATATCAATTTTTCTTCCATAAAACATAGATATATCCTTAAGTGCCTTTCCTATCTCATCAACCTTAATGTGATTACCACTTACATCATCGTATGCTATACCAAAATAACCATTACCATGATTCCATAAAACAACAATTAATTTATCAGGATTAAACCTTCTTATTGCTTTTTTAACAGATCTGGCAAAATGTCTCCAACTTCCCATATCACCATCAGGTGTAACATCTATAACCTTTGAAACTATTTCTCTATTATTTGGATTATCTTTTACAATAAAATAAGTATTTGATCCATTTGAAAATTGAACTCCTTCTTTCCCTCGTGCAATTCTATTATGTTCAACAACAACAGCAACCTTATCAGTTGACCCAACACTCTCCATTTCATTTATATCACTTATAGAAAAATTTAGGATACCAAGGTCATTTACTCCGTTTATAAAAACAAAGAACAAATACTCATATTTATCTTTGATCTCACCAGTCGCAGAAGTATCTATCTTTTTTTGAATTGATGAGGGGACCTTTAGAGATGATGAGCTTATAAGCGATGCGTATCCACTTAAAAAGTCATTTTCCTGGCTTTTTAAGTTAAGCGATGCAAGGATAAGAATTATTAAAATCTTAAATATCCTTTTCATAAACACCTCACATTTACTTTATACCAGATTACTACAGAAAAGTCAATAGCACATTTTCCTATTTGTCAATAGGCCATAAGTCCTATTTGTCATTTTCTTTTATAAGATCTGAATAGGCAATAACACCATCTTTCCCATGAGACTTAACCCAATAAAGTGCCTCATCAGCTTTATTTAAAAGTTCTTCAATACTTTTTGCATCATCAGGATAACTTGCTATCCCAATGCTTACACTAAGATTTATAACCTTTGATATACCAAATGAAGAAAGATCAATTTTAATTTTTTTAATCTCATCAATTAATCTTTTTGCAAGTCCAAGAGCATGCTCTTTGCTACTTTGAGGAAGTAATATCAAAATTTCATCACCACCCCATCTACAAGGAAAATCTATTTTTCTTATGGTTCTTGTAATTGTTGTTGCTATCTCAATTAGAACAACATCACCAACCTGATGTCCATAAGTATCATTTATTTCCTTAAAATAATCTATATCAATCCATATCAAAGAAAGCGGTTGATTAAATCTTTTTGCTCTATAAAACTCCTCTGAAATTCTTTGATTAAAAAATCTTCTAATGGGAAGTTTAGTAAGTTCATCATAAAGCGATATCTCCTCAATTTTTTCAAAAAGGATTATATTCTCAATTGCAAGAGCAAGAAGTGATGCAAATGATTTTAGAAGATCTATATCATAGTTTTTAATATGAACTACTCCGAGAAGGTTATCAGCAACAAGCATTCCAATATTTTTTTGATCTATTCTTAAAGGAAGATATATTATATAATCTTTTACAACAATATCATCCTTGCTTAAAAGAATATCAACAAGACTTGATAAGCCCTTAATCATTTCAACTGTATCATTTGATATATCATTAATCATTGAAGTTCTATCTATTGAAAAAACACCATAAAGTATATTTCTTGTTTCATCTACCCGATAAAGCCTTATTCTATCAAAACCAAATATATTCTCAAGCCCTCTCATTAAATACTTAAAACTATCTTTTTGTGTTAAACTTCGGGTAAAGATAGTTCCAAGCGATGTTGCTATCTTTACATTTTTTGTATAAATCTCTTTCATTATTTCAAACTCAACTAAATCAAAATCTTTCATACTATTTGAAATAACATTTTTAAACCTTCTAATATCTCTTACAGAAAATCTCTTACCATCAAATCTCTCAAGTCTAAAAACAAATATTCTTATTTGATTTTCAATTAATCTGCTTCTAAATAAAAAAGGAATATAAAAATAAACACTTTTTCCTCGCTTACTAAAAAAATCATTCCCAGAAATTATTGCATCGTAAAAAGAATTTGTATCTCCAACAAATACAAACTCATTATGTTCCATAAAAATATCATTTCTATATCTAAAAATAGCTTTTAATACATTTTCTTCTTTTATAAACTCAAAAAAAGTAACATTGGCTACACTACTTTCTTCCCTGGCTTTTTTAACAACTTTAAATATAAAATCAATCTCCTTCCTATTCATAAAATCAATATGAAACTACAAGATACTCAACAAGTGCTTTTATCTCCATAAGATCTTTTTTAAAATCTGAATAATCAATTCTTTCATTTACAATATCAAGACATTTTTTATAGAGAAATTCATTAAACATCTTTTCAAAAGTAGGGTATACTACAGTTGAATCACAAAGCCATCCTCTTGAGAAAATATCTCTATAGTGTTCCATTTCTTTTTTAGAAAGATATTTAGATAAATCATCTTTAAATGGAGAAAACACTTTCATTACTTTTGCAAGATTTATAATATTTTCAGGTTTATAAAACCATTCTATAAAAATCTTTATTTCTGAAAACTCTTCAGTTGATGATGAAAAAACTAAATTAAATGATCTTACAAGTTCATAATTTCTCTTAATTACATCTGGAAATCTTGTAAAATCCATCTCATTATCAACAAGATCTCTTCTAAAAGAAAAAGCCATATTTGAAAGTTTCTTTTTTATAAACTCCCTTTCAAAAAAATTCTCCTCAAATAAAGGTAAATATTTTTTTTGAGAAAGATCAATATAATCTTTTATTGCAGATAAAACCTCATCCTTATGAAACTCAAGAACTGTGCCATCATCAGAAAAATATCCATCATTTCTATTTAAAACCGAACACAACACATCATCACTAGTAATATAACCACATATATTTGTATTATCAAGCGGATAATAATCTTTAACGCGAGAGCTATTTTTTAATTTTTCACAAAGAATTATAAAATCATTCCATTTTATATCCTTCATTTCTGTTGGTGTTATATATTTTTTAATATCATTCTTTCTATAAAAAAGAGACACTGCCTCAAAATATAGCGGGAGTGAAAAAGATTTAGATGAAAAATCTGGATATATTGTTTTTTTAAGAAAAGAAAAGAAATTAAATGAATTTAAATCACACAAAAGATCAGTACTAAGAATAAGTCCCAATCTTTTTAAAAGCCCAACCCATTGATGTGGTACCTCAAACACATCAGCAATCTTTTCCTTATTTCCATTAAATGAAAATATGCTTTCCCAAACGCTTTCCCTTGTTTTTATCTCAATATCAATCTTTATATTTTTTTCTTTTAAAAACTCATCACTAATATTTTTAAAATAGAGATACTTAGAATAATTATAATCGTTTAAAATCCAAAGTTTCATAAACTAAATATACTTAAAATTTTTCATATCCCCGGAAAGTAAATCATCCACATCAACAGGTCCATCATAAATACCATTTTCAATTCTTCTATACATACAAACTCCCATCATTGCAGCATTATCTCCACAGTATTTAAGTTCAGGTAGAAAAATATTAAACTCTTTAAATCTTTCAAAAAGTTTTTCTCTCAAAAAAGAATTCGCACTAACTCCCCCACTTACAACAATATTTTTTACTCCAAATTTTCTCACTGCAAGATCAAGCTTATTTAAAAGACTCTCAACAACAGAACTTTGAAATGATTTTATAATTCTAAGTTTATCTTTTCTTGTTATTTTTTTAAGATCTCTTACATAATAGGCAACTTGTGTTTTTATCCCACTAAAAGAATAATCAAAACTATTTTTAACCTCAGGAACAGTAAATATTTTTGGGTCTTCTTTAATAAATTTACTCATCTTATCTATAATAGGACCACCAGGGTATCCAAGTCCAAGAATTTTTGCAACCTTATCAAATGCCTCACCACAGGCATCATCTCTTGTTTTTCCAATAACCTTGTAATTACCATAGCCCTCAGAATACCACAGCTCTGTATGCCCACCTGAAACAAGAAGTCCTATGCAAGGAAACTTTATTTTATTAACTATTTTATTTCTAACAAGTTCAGGAGATAAAAAATGTCCTTCAAGATGATTCAATCCCATAATAGGACATTTAAAAAACTCTGATAATACAAAAGCAGATACCTTTCCAACAAGAAGAGATCCTTTAAGGCCAGGACCTCTCGTAAAACCAACAAGATCCAATTTTTTTATACCAAGTTTTTTTAGCAAATGTGCTATTTTCTCACTATGTTCTCTACTTGCAACCTCCGGGACAACACCACCCCACTTTTTATGAGTTTCAATTTGAGAATAAACATAATGTTTTACAAGATTATTGTCTTCAAAAATTGCAACCGATGTCTCATCACAGCTTGTTTCAATTGAAATATATTTCATTTATTATCAAGCCCTTTAATAACATCCATCATTGAAAGAACTTCAATTGCTTTATCTAATACTTTATCTTCAATTTTTGCCTTTTCTTTTTTCTTTGTTTTCTCTGGATAATAAATCTCTTGCATATCCTCATATAACTTAAGTTCTTCATCTTTAGTAAGTTTTACTTCTATATCTGGCTTTATACCACCAACACCAGTTTTTATATCTCTTTGAATTAGATCTCCATTTGGAGTATAGTATTTTGCTATAGTTAATTTTATTGCAGAACCATCAGAAAGTTGTATCATTGTCTGAACACTTGCTTTTCCAAATGTTCTTTCTCCAATAATAATCGCCCTTTTATTATCTCTAAGTGCTCCTGCAAGTATTTCACTTGCTGATGCTGAGTATTTATTTACAAGAACCACAAGTGGTATCTTTGAATAAAGTGCCTTTTCATTTGCTCGATACTCTGTGTAATCTTTTTGAGTTCTTCCCTTAGTATATACAATAAGTTTATTTGCATCAATAAACATTCTTGCCATCTCAATACTTGAAACAAGAAGACCACCCGGATTATATCTAAGATCAATTATAAGTTTTTTCATTCCTTTTGATTCAAGTTCTTTTATTGCCTTTTTAAAATCATCCACCATTGTCGCAGTAAACTCAATTATTTTAATAATTCCTGTATCATTGTTAATAATCTGATACTTTATATTTTCAGTTTTAATCATTTCCCTTATAAGTTCTACATCAAATATTTTCCACTCATCATCTTTCTTTTCTGGTTCTCTTGCTATTGTTATCTTAACCTTTGTTCCTGGTTTTCCTCTTAATTTATCAACTATCTCCTCTGATGATTTATTTTCAGTTGACTCTCCTTCAATTTTAATTATCCTATCACCCGGATATATCTTTGCTCTATAGGCAGGCGTATCTGGAAGAGGAGTTACAACAATTGGCCAACCATCTTTTATCTCAAGCCTTATCCCTATCCCACCAAACTCTCCTTCAGTATCATCTTTTAATCTTTTATAAACATTTTCTTTTAAAAACTGAGAAAAATCATCAAGGCTTGATACCATTCCAGTTATTGCTGAGTATATCAAATCATTATCCTTTCTCTCTTCAACATACTCAGACTTTATTATCTCAAATGCTTCAACAAAAACCTTTATTTTTTGATATGTTGAATCAACAGCATAATTTATGTAAGGTATAGAAAAACCAATAACAGAAACAATTCCTGCTGTTAAAAATATTTTCTTCCATCTCATATAACCTCCCTACTTTAACCAATCAAGAGGATTTAATGGAATATCCCCTTTTCTCAACTCAAAATAAAGAACCTCTTCTTTCTTATTTGATCTTTTATCAAAACCAACGCTTCCAATAACACTTGATGTTGTTACATAGACCCCATTTGAAACATAGATATCACTTAAAAATCCATAAGTTGAAAAAATATTTTCCTTATGATCAATAATTACAATTTTTCCAAAACCCTTAAACTCACCACTATAAACTACAATACCGCTCATAACAGGTCTAACATTTTTATCAGATGTTGGTTTTATTTTTATACCATCGTTTACAAGATAAGTTTTTAATTCACTAACATACTCTTTCCCAAAACCTTTAACAACTACTCCCTCAACAGGCCATGGAAGTGATTTTTTCTCAAGATTTAAAGAAACTTTTTCCTCTTTTCTATAAGGAGATGTTTTTTCAATCTTTTTAATAAATGTAGTAAGATTGTTGGCAGTTCTATTTAGTTCATCTATCTCTCTTTTTAACTCAGACAATTTTTTGTCAGTAGAAATAAGCTCTTTTTGTGTAAGTTGCATATTTATTTTATTTTTTTTATATTCTTTCATAGTTGTATTTATTTCTTTAATATAGCTTTCTTTTTTTTGAGAAAGGGACATAATACTTTGAGAAAGATTTTTTACTTTATTCTCAATTGTTTTGGCATAATTTGATTTATATATTATCATATTTCGTTTTATTATACCATGTACCAATTCATCCGTTCCATAAAAATAAAGTTCTGAAAAACCAGAAAGATAAAGCGATGTTATATCATTATTAAACTCGTTTACAAGATTTTTATACATCTCATTTAAAATATTATAAATCTTTCTATTTTTTTCTATATCATTTTTTACTGCTTCAAGGGTTTTTGCTAATTTTTCTTTTTTTTGAATAAAATTTTTTTCACTCTCTTTTAGCTTATTCATCTCTTGAAGTATTTTTTCATATTTTTCCATATATGCTTCAAGTTCTTTATTTTTCTTTTCAATCTCTACTTTTACTTTTTCAAGTTTATCCTTGTTTTGATTATACATTTTTTGAGAAAAAGAAGGCACAAAAAAGAAAAAAATTATAGAAAAAAATATTAATTTTTTTTCCATTGATACAAAACCCACCCTATAATTCCACCACTTAAAAATATAATGATATGATAATAAAAGCTAGGCCAGTACCATATCTGGCTAATATATTTTACCGGATAAATAATAAGATAAACAGCAACTACTCCAAAAAATGAACCCAAAAAACCATTTAAAAACCATTTAAATGACTCATTAGCAGATGAAAAAAAGTTACTTATTCCAACATGCATAATACCGCTTATAAAAAGAATAAATATTACTGCAATCGTTATCCCAATTATAAGGAATAACAATTTTTTATAAAACTCAGTATGCATTATTGCCACGACCTCATCTGGTTTATATCTTATATCAGTAATACTATCGTTCTTAGAAAGCATATCAACAATCACATCAATATTTCCAAGAAAAAGCGGATCTATTTCTATCTTAATTATATCTGGGATTGGATTTAAAGCCATTGATTTTATTGAAAGATATAAAAGATTATCATTTTTTTCAAGATCAGAAAGAATCTTATCATAGCTTAAATACTCAATACTTTTAACCCATTTATTTTCAAGTATCTTTTTCTTAACCTCATCAGGATTTGCATTCTTTTTTAAAGCAACAACTACTCTAAAATCATTTAAAAGAATATTTGATATATTTCTTGCTTGAAAATAAAAAAAAATTACTATCTCAAAATATATACCTATAACAAATGAAGCAAGAAAAACTATTCTATAGCCTTTCTTTATATTACTCATAATTACATTTTATCAATTTTTTTTAATCAAAAAGTTGACTTATTGATTCTCTCAGATGGTTTCTTTTTATTGATTCGGCAAGAAGTTTTGCAACAGTTATTGCTTTTATTTTTGAACTCTTTGAGTAGTCAAAAGGTATTGTATCGGTTACCACAACCTCGGATATATCAGAATTATTTATTTTATCAATTGCATCCCTTGAAAAAACACCATGGGTTGCAAAAGCAATTATTTTTTTTGCACCTGCTTTTTTTATTGCTTCACATACGGATGTAAGCGTTCCTGCGGTATCTATCATATCATCAAAAATAAGGCAGTCCATACCTTCAACCCTTCCTATTATATTGAAAACCTCAGCCATATTAGGTCTAGGTCTTCTTTTATCAACTATAACAAGTCCAAGATCAAGTCTCTTAGCAAATGACCTTGCTCTATCAACACTTCCTATATCTGGAGATACTACAACAGCATTTGAAAGATCCATTCCATTAATATACTCAAGAAATACTGGTCTTGCATAAAGATTATCAACAGGAATATCAAAAAAACCTTGAATTTGCGGCGCATGAAGGTCTATCGTTATAACTCTATCAGCACCAGCAACAGTTAAAAGGTTTGCAACAAGTTTTGCACTTATCGGAACCCTTGGCTCAGCCTTCCTATCAGCGCGAGCATAACCAAAATAAGGCATAACAGCAATTATTCTTCCCGCACTTGCCCTTTTAAATGCATCTATCATTACAAGAAGTTCCATAAGATTTTCATTTACAGGACTACAGGTTGATTGAATTATATAGCAATCAGCACCTCTTACATTTTCAAGAATCTTTACATCAATCTCACCATCAGCAAATCTACCAACCTTTATCTTACCAAGAGGTATTTGAAGTATTTCAGAAATCTTTGATGAAAGAACTGGATTTGAATTTCCACAAAAAATTTTAAGTTCTCCAAGTTCCCAGTATCTTCTCATAAAGTCCCCTTTATTTTTTTCTATCTTTTATTACTTGACGCTCTCTTGCAATTGCAATCTTTCCATCTGGAACATCCTCTGTTATAGTAGAGCCAGCACCTATAAGAACATCATTTCCTATTTTTATAGGAGCAACAAGATTAGTATTTGAACCAATAAACGCTCTATCACCTATAATAGTTTTATGTTTCTGTTTCCCATTGTAATTACAAGTTATTGTTCCTGCACCTATATTCACATTCTCACCCATCTCAGTGTCTCCAACATAACTTAAATGTGGAACCTTAGATCCTTTTCCTATTCTTGATTTTTTAATCTCAGAAAAGTTTCCTATCTTTGCGCCCGGTCCTATCTCACACTCAGGCCTTATGTGTGAAAATGGACCTATAGATGAATTTTCTTTTATAACACTTCCATTTATATAAGAAAAAGGTTTTATAACACAGTTATCTTCAATTAAACTATCATATATCATAACATAAGGACCTATACTTACATTTTTACCTATCTGACACCTACCAATTATATATGAGCCAGGATAAATAATTGTATCAATACCAATCTCTACGTCCTCTGAAATATATGTATTGTTTATATCCTTTATTATAACACCTTTTTCAAGATTTGTTTTTGCATTTATCAAATAGTATTTTCTTTCAAGTTCAACTAATTCTTCTTTTGAGTTTGGTCCAGTTATTTCAAACTCATCATCAATTGTAATTGAGCCAATTTTTCCACCATCATTATCTATGTTCTCAATTGCATCAGTTAAATAATACTCATTTTTATTTCCTTTTGGCTTTAGATTTGATATTGCTTTTATAAGTTTTTTGGTTTTAAATATATAAACCCCGCTATTTATCTCATATACATCGCTATATTTCCCTTTAAGTTCATCTTTTTCAACTATTGCTTTTATATTTCCTTTTTCATCTCTTATTATTCTTCCATAGTTTTTTGGATCATTAAGTTTTGCTGTAAGAAGAAAGCAATCAAAATCACCTGAGATAAATTCTTCATACATTTTTTCAATAGTTTTTATTTTTATTAGAAAAACATCACCAGAAAGTATTAGAATATCTCTTGTATTTTTTATGAACTCTATCGATTCATAAACCGCCTGTCCGCTTCCTTTTAGAAGTTTTTGCTCTATAAATACAATTTTTTTCAAATCTAATGAAAAACTTTTTTCAATTGTCTCTCTAACCATCTCACTTTTATGACCAATTACAATAAATATCTTTTGAAAATCAATTTTTAAAAGTTTTTCTATTATTCTATTTATAATAGGTTTTGAGTCAAACAGATGAAGAACTTTTGGAATATCTGATTTCATCCTTGTACCAAAACCTGCGGCAAGAATAAGCGCTGATTTTTCCATACCTAAATTTTACTAAAATTTAAAACTAACTGAAAATTTATGAGAATACCCAAGCTCTCCATAAGGATTTAATGAATAATCAAATTCAAATTTTTTATAATAATAACCAATACCTACAGAAAAACCAGAACAAAATCCAAGTTCATTACCATAAAATCTATATTTATAAGCAGTTCTAACACTAAAATAACTATTTATCTCTTTTTCAACTCCAAAAACAAAATATGGGTAATTATCAATATATTTAAGAACATTAAAAGAAAATTTTAAACCATAATCATCAATACTACTCCAAATCCCAGTTCTAAATAAAAGTGGCAGTTTATATCTTTCATTTTCAAATTTAATTCCTCTACCTATATTATTTATTCCAAAATCAAAGTTATAAGTTTTTTCTTTTATTTTAACCTCTTTTACAACTCCAACATCAAGAGCAAGAGTATCACCTCTATAATTATCAATCTTTTGAGATATGTATTTTAGAGAAAATCCAAGTCCAAGATTTTTATATAAAAAAGCGTATGAAAAACTAAATGCAAGGTCATCTGCTCCAAATTTTCCTTCAACTGGACTTGGGGAGAAAGGGTCTGACTCATTTAGACCGCTTCTTTTCTCAAGTCCGCTTAAAGATAGATAATTAAGTGAAAAAACATAATATGACTTAGAATCTAAAAATATATTTTTTGTTTGATTGCCAATTGCAAAGTATGATTGCTCTATATTTGAAATGTGAAAATTATGAGCTAAATACAAATTTCTATTTTTATAGTTAGAAACAAATGATGGATTGTAAAAAGAAGACGACAAATCCTCATAATCATTTATAACACTTCCACCAAGAGATGAATAATAAGCACCAACAGGAATTTTCAAAAAAGATGCAGAAGTTGTTCCAGCAGTCGGATAAATCTTCTCAGAATACAAAAAACTCTGAAAAACAATAATTATCAATATTAAAATCCTACCTATCATAAATTCTCCCTCTTACATCCATTTAACCTCTTGCTTTTCACCTATTCATCTTTCAAATACCCCTTTCTATTCCCCCTTTATTAAAGGGGGAGTGAGAGGGATTTAACACCTCTCACATTTTAACTTCTCACTCACTTTATTATCGCAAGTTTTTTATCAATCTTTTTTGTCTTATTAGCAGTTTTTGCTTCAAAAACATAAATATAAACACCACTTGCTATTTTTCTTATATTCCACTCAATTTCTTCTATCTTTCCACCTAAAACATTTTTTTTCTCAAGTTTATCAATCATCTCTCCAGCTATATTATAAATTCTTATCTCAACATCAGCGTTATAATTAAGTGAAAACTTAAATATAAGTTTATCACCCTTTGCAGGATTTGGATATGTATATACAAAACCATCATCAAAAACATCACCTTGAGGAATATATCCAAAAACTCCATACCTTCCAAGATTTTCTACATCTGCTGTAATTACATTTGAAGATGTATCAAGATTAAAACTTCTAATCATCTTCCAAGTATTTCCATCAAGATAAAAAATCCTAAGTGTATTTTCATCAATTGTTCCAATTTCATTTTCATTATAAAAAATAGAAATTCTTGCTTTCCCTTTAAGAGAATTTGAAGGATTTGATGAGACAAGTTCATATAAAAGAGGAGTAACCCTAAAAAAATTTCCATTAAAATTACTTAAAGACATACTTCCTAAATCTAAATTAACCCTTCTAAAAATCAAATAATCATCTTGAGTAATTGAATTTTCAGGAATTTTAACATACGAGCCATCCTCACTATAAAGCGTTCCACCACCAATTCTACTTACAAATATATAATTATCAGCAGAAACTGCTGATTTTATTTCACTCAAACTTATGTTTGTAGAGTCATAGGCACCAACTTGATAATAATACTTAACACCATTTAAAGCATTGTTATCAATATAACCAGAAACACCTTTATCAACAACTGCATATGGTTTTTGATAATCAAAAGTTATAGATGTTGATCTAAAAATTTTATAACCATAAACATCATCCTCACCCTTTCCATCATCAGAACTTAAATTCCACAATAAAGTTATTCTTCCCCCTCTATCTCCTGGCGTATCAAATGCATTAAAATTTGATGGAGGGGAAGGTGGGTTAAGATCTATCTGTGGATTTCCACTAACATAATCTGAAAACTCTCCACAGTTCCCAGCAAGGTCACAGACACTTAAAACAAAATAATATGTCAGATAACTAAAAAGCCCTTTTATTAAAACACTTTCAATCTCATTAGGATTTGCCAAAACACTTCCTATAATTTTTGTAGATTTATCAATTTCAAATGGATAATATGTTGAGTAATAAATCTTATATGATGATGCCTTTCCGATATTTCCATCATCTCCAACCTCAACCCAACTTAAAACTAAACTTCCTCCTTTACTTCCTTTATTTACTCTAATATCTCTAACCTTTGATGGTGGAATATTATCATTAAAAGGATTATCATTTACTGAGTATGCTGATGATATATTTGAAAAATCGCTTTCAATCCAACCATCAAAAGCACTTACTCTATAAGAAAATGTAGAACCACATACTGCGTTTTTATCAATATATGTTTTTGATGTTGTTGAATAAATAAGTGTCCAGTTATCATATCCATAAGAACTTCTATATATATTAAAAATAAAATCACTGGTTGGATAATCCCAGGTTAATATAATTTTATTGCAGTTATCATTTGGATTATCCTTTGCTAAAAGATTTTGTGGTGTAAGTGGTTTTGAGTTTTTTCTTATAATTTTTGAAGTTTCAGTAATAACTTCATTATTAGAATTATAAATTATTCCTTTAATTGTATATGTTGAATTTGAAAGATTTGAAGAATCCCAGTTAATATTTAAATCTATATCAGAAGATGAAACAGAACCACTTGAAATTCTTGTAAAATTAGAACCATCCAAAGAATATAAAAACTCATAAGAACTTGCACCAGAAATTTTTCCTTTGAGAGATATCATATAGTTTGAACTTATAATCTCATCATATGGGATATCAATATATAGATACTCCGATGCCTTAAAAGCCCTTACTATTCC
>Ga0068706_1000280_pt1 | contig 25656 bp, 25 predicted proteins | sample YNPMSBMetaG_FD_65632 | JGI IMG/M metagenome (GOLD analysis project Ga0068706, IMG submission 65632) | Anoxygenic and chlorotrophic microbial mat microbial communities from Yellowstone National Park, USA - YNP MS-B MetaG | ecosystem: Environmental > Aquatic > Thermal springs > Hot (42-90C) >...
AAAAAGGCATTTATATCTTGAATACTCATCCCCAAGAGTACGATGCGAATTTAGAAGCAGCAAAAAATTGCCCCGTGAATATCATTCACCTAAAAATTTTGTAATTTTGTCAACTGATGAAGATTATTTTTTTAGTTTTATTTTCGTTTACCGTACTCAAAGCGCAGTATCATTTAGATGAAATTGGCATGCAATTAGGTGGAGGTACAAATTTACCTGTTGGTGCTGAACAACTTACTCCGTCTTATGGTTATAACACGTGCGCATATTACACTCGCTACCGATGTGGAAAAAAAGACGGTTTTCTATTAGAAGCAGGTGCTCGTGGTTTCGCTCTAAATGAAAAGGCAACTCCCAATTCCTTCTTTCAACCTGATAACAACCAAAAAATGAACTACCATTTTATTTACTTATTTCTCGGTGCTCATTATAAATTTCGTTTTAAAGATTACCACCAAGATAATGAATGGGCTTTTTTAATTGGTTCCAAAGCAGATTTTCGATTCACTTCTTTACATACCGCCGAGAATAACAAAAAAATTCAAAGGTATAATTCGGATGAATATAGAAAAATTTACGGTTTTTTACCGGGTATAAGTCTTTCTGCATGGATACGTAAATCTTATGCGCCCCGAAAATCTTTTTTTATTCGTCCTGGAATAGATTACTTTTTTAAAAATACCGTTACCACAAAAACTAATCTCAGCTTTGAAAATTTCCATTTATTTCTGAACATAGGGCTGATTTTTTGGAATAATTTGTAAATTTTTTGGCATAAATTTGGTATTACCATTTTTAACTTATAATTTTGCGAACTTATAAAGGAATAAATACATGAAGTTTCTTGCATCGCTAACTGTTTTATTGTCAGTATTTTCATTGAATATTGCTCAAACATTAAAAATTGGTTATACAAACATTGAGTACATTCTTACGTTTATGCCTGAGGCAAAACAAATGGAGCAAACTTTAAGAAATTATGAACAAAAACTTACTGAACAACTTTCCATTAAACAAAGCTATGCGCAAGGTAAATTAGATACTTACCTGAAAATGAAAGAAGAAAAAAAATTAACTGCTCAGCAGGATGAAGAAATGCAAAAAGAACTACTGAAATTAGATGAAGAAATAAAAAAATTTGCGCAAGCATCCGAAAATGATATTCTTTTAAAAAGAGAAGAGCTCCTTAAGCCTATTACCGATAAACTCCAAAAAGCTATTGATGAAGTGGCGAAAGAGGAAGGTTATACCTATATCTTGAACAGTACCAATAGCTCGGGCGTAGCTACAATTTTATATGGACCCGAACAACATAATGTCACGGAAAAAATTATGAAAAAATTAGGTATCACGGTTCCTGTTGCTCCTGAAAAATCTAACAATACCAACTCAAATAATCCTAAGCAAGGTACTAAATAATGGAATGAAGAATTTACCGATAGGTATTTTTGATTCAGGCATCGGCGGTTTGACGGTTGCTAAGGCAGTTCATAATTTTTTACCTAATGAATCTTTAATTTATTTTGGTGATACTGCCCACCTTCCTTACGGTGATAAGTCTCCTGATTTACTCAAAAAATATGTTACTCAAATTGTGGAATTTCTTTTGAAAAGTCAGGTTAAGGCTATCATTATAGCTTGTAATACTGCTTCTGCCGTTGCTTATGAATTCTTAAAACAAAAATATCCCGATATTCTATGGTTTGAGGTGATTCAACCTGCTGTATCTGAAGCCATTCAAATTACTCGTAACCAAAGGATTGGCGTCATCGGTACTAAAACAACAATTTTCTCTCATGTTTATCTGAAAAAAATTTTAGATTTTTTGCCCACGGCTTTTGTAGTAGAAAAAGCTACCCCGTTGTTAGTTCCTATGATTGAAGAAGGTTGGTTTCACGATAAAGTTTCAAAAGAAATCATTGAAGCCTATTTATCGGATACAGGTTTTACGCATATTGATACCCTGATTTTAGGCTGTACGCACTATCCCCTCATTAGAAATGAAGTTGAACAATATTTTAACCAAAATTCTTTACATAAAGTAAACGTTATTGATAGCTCTATTGCTTTAGCTAAACAAGTACGTGATTTTTTTACTGAACAAAATTTATTTAATGACTCTTCAACCGTGTATAAAAAATTCTATGTTTCCGATTTAACGAGTAACTTTCAAAATACTGCCAGTTTATTTTTTGGGGAAGACATTGTTTTAGAAAAAATTGAGCATAGTATGTAAAAAGTATCTTTGATGAAGCTGAAAAAATTTTTTAAATAAATTGCGGCTTGTTAAAGAGAGTTTGTTTACTACATAAATGATTTTTATTATATTTGCACTGTAAACTAAGCGTTAGAATGAATTTAAAAATCATTTTTCTGATATTTGGAGTACTTACAACTTTCAGTTTAAATGGACAAGAGGAGATAAAACTCAAAGAAAAAACGCATTCTTTTGCTGTATTTAGTGAAATACAATCTATTCGTTACCATAATTTTAATTTTGAGCCTTTACTTTTATATTTTTCAGGGGGAATTCATCACAACATAGATTTAATTAGCTCAGGAAAAAATTATGCTATTGGCATCAATCAATCATTTACTTTTGCGAATAGTTTGCAAACTAAAAATGTTTTCTTCGTGGAATATTTTTTGTATTTATATAGCCGAGCGGGTTATGTAGATAAAAATGAGGATAATAGCATTATTACATTGAGAGCTGGTATAGGACCCAATCTTTATAGAAACTACGAGCAAATGAATCAATTCAAAATGATTTTAGTTCCTAGTTATTTTTTTGAAGTGATTTTGAATATGGGTCGCCCGATTTTATTTCGTTATCATCGCTCTTTTTTTCATAGAGATAGAACTAAAGAAGGCTATCAGTTAGGTTTTGTTTTCCCTTTATAAAAAAATTTGACTTCAAAACTTATAAAGTATAATTTTACGCAAAATTTTACGTTATGAAATACTTAAAAATACTTATCGGATTATTGTTAGTTTTAGGATTTCAAGATTTACAGGCTGTAAGTGTACCATCTAACATTTGGAATGTTAGTTCTGAGGTTTCCGGTCATGCTCCTATAAAAAGTACTTCAAAAAATCAACGCAAGCTAAAAGATACTCAAAAAAGAAAACGATTCAAAAATTTTTTGAAGTTTAATAAAATCCGAAAAGGATTAAAACGTACCTCAGAACATAATTTAAGGGATATCCTAATCATATTAGTTTTGGTTATACTATTGTTGATTGTTTTGACATTATTAGATGGCTTAACTCGTGGATTGATTAGTGCATTGTTACTAACAGCAATAGTTGTGGTAGTAGCTTTGTGGCTCTTAGGAATAATCTAAAAAGCTTTTGTTCATGCCTTTTGAAACCCAAGTTCGAGTTCGTTATGCAGAAACTGACCAAATGGGATATGTGTACTACGGAAATTACGCAATTTATTTAGAAGTAGCACGAACAGAATGGGTTAGAAGCTTGGGAATTACCTATAAAGAAATGGAAGAAAAATGGAATATCATGCTTCCTGTTTATTCTTATGAAATCCGTTATAAATACCCTGCTAAATATGATGAAATTTTGACGATTGAAACAATAGTTTCAGAGCCAGCGGGAGCAAAATTAGAATTCAATCATAAAATTTATAATTCCGAACAAATTCTAGTTGCAGATGCAAAAGTTGTATTAGTTTTTGTACAAAAAGAAAACATGAAGCCATGTAAACCACCTCAAAAATTTTTAGATTTGTACTATGCTAAAATACATTGAAAACACGGCATTTGTAAAATGGCTTAAAAATACTGATGTACCTGGTTTTAAAGGGGTGCCTTTGTATTTTGTGATTAGTGAATTTATCAAAAATTTAATGAACCCTATTTTTGTTTTAAGAGCAAAAGCAATGGCTTACAATTTCTTTTTTTCTTTATTTCCCGCATTTTTATGTTTCTTTTCTTTACTGCCCTATATTCCATGGCCTGATTTTAAATTAACCATGATTTTTTTATTAGAATCTTTTTTACCCAAGCAAGGCTTAGAATTAGTGGAAGCTATTATTTCCAATCAACTTGAAAAATCAGGTTGGGGAATTTTATCTTTAAGCTTAGTTTTAACTTTATTTAGTGCTACGAATGGTATTATGACTATTCTTGATTCCTTTAGAAGATATGACATCCAAACCAAAAAAAAATATAACATAGTTACTAAACGGCTTAAAGCAATTGCAATTTTTTTTATGTTCTTTGTTATTTTATGTTTTTATGTTGCAATTAGAGCTTTCGGTGATGATGTTTTAAATAGTTGGTTAGTTTCTGGGCTTTTTAATACTGAAAACATACAACCTTTGCAAAATGTTTTTCATTTTTTGTTGAACTTCTTATTTTTAATAGGTACAGTAGCTTTAATTTTTTTTGTGGCACCTTTAGAACATAAGTTCAAATTTCTTTCACCAGGTTCAATCGTTACTGCAGTTTTGATGTCTATTGCAAACGTGATTTTAAGGATTTTTTTTCAGTCTTTTAATGAATTAGGAATGGTCTACGGTTCAGCGGCAGCAGTAATTGTACTTATGTGGTGGTTCTACTGGATTTCTATTATTCTACTTCTAGGCTACGAGATTAATAATAGCATTGAAATTGCAATGAAAAAACAGAATAATGAAGTATAAACTTTGAACTTTTTTTATTAAACTCTTTGTTATGGAAGTATGAAATTTAATTCAAAGTATTCCATGGCAAGGTTTATTATTTTTATTATGATTACTAGTTTTGCAAATTTTATTTCAGGTTGCAAGAAAGAAGAGAAGATTCCTCCTAAATCAAGCTCTATTGTAAAAACATTAGATTCAGTTGATAAAAAAGAATATCTCATAGTTAAAATCAGTAACATCAAAGAATTAAAAGGAGAACTCAGAATTGCATTATACAATAACAAAGATAGTTTTGATAAACAAGAAAATCCGGTAGCTACGATGCAAATCCCTGTCAATCAATATACTATTGAAGTAAAATTTGATAATCTTTTGCCTGGGAAAGGTTATGCTTTGGCAGTTCATCATGATCTAAATCAAAATGGAAAACTAGACACAAATTTTTTAGGTATTCCCAAAGAAGGTTTTTGTTTTTCAAATAATGCCATGGGAAGTTTTGGACCCCCAAGTTACGAAAATTGCACTTTCGAAATTAAATCAGGAACTTTCGTAATCCAAGAATTAAAACTAATATTTTTCTTATAACATTTTTAGTATCAAAATTTATACTAAATTTGTGCTTCAATTTAGTATAAAACAAAAAGATGCAATTAAGGTTAGTAGCGGCTATTTTATCGTTGTTTATTGTTTTTTCTTGTGATAATGGTAAAAAAAACCACTATCAAAATCAAGAAACAAAATCAGACTCACTTTTAAAAGATTCCTTAGAAAAAGCACAAAAAGAACCTGAAATACAGTACGATAGAAAATATAATGACGCAGCCCGGTTGATAGCAGGTCTTGAACCTATTGAAGGTAGTACAACTGCGGCATTTGATACATTACCTGCTGTCATCAAGCATAGAAAAGTTTTTAATGCTTTATTTGAAAAGAAAGAAAAAGAACAATTAGCCCCTCTCAGAAAGCTTGTATTAGAGGAAATGAAAGAGGCTCATTTATCAAACAGAAATGTTTATTATCCTTTTGCTGGAGCGGATGTGGTGACTATTCATACTATTTATCCCAATGCCAAAAATTATGTAATGTTTGGCTTAGAAATTGAAGGAAGAATTCCCGATTTTTCTAAAATCCCTGCAAAAAACATGGAAAGAAATTTAAATAACCTGAATCAGTCCATTTCTCACTTAATGAGCCTAAGTTTTTTTATGACTAAACACATGGCAGGTGATTTTATCAGAACAGATTTTTATGGCACAACGCCAATTTTGATGGCTTTTGTGGTAAGAATGGGAAATGAACTTCTAGATGTTCAACATGTGAAATTGAATAAACAAGGTGAAATTGAAACTTATAATCCTCAAAATGAAAAAATTAAACAAACCCCTTGGGATGATATCGTTACAGGTATTCAATTGAAATTCCGAAAAAATAAAAAAGCTCCTGTTCAAACTTTAACTTATTTTTGTATTAACATTGCGAACGATAACTTAGAAAAAAATAACGAGTTTTTATTGTTCTTAGATAAATATAAACCTACTAACACTTATGTTAAAGCCGCATCGTATTTAATGCACGGAGCTAATTATTCCATGATTCGTGAAAAATTACTTGAAATTACCCAAGTTTTACTTCAAGATGATTCGGGCGTACCTTACAGATTTTTCTTAAATGATTCTTGGAAAGTTACTTTGTACGGAAAATATAACGGACCTATTCCACTTTTTAAAGCTCATTTTCAAAAAGATTATTTTAATGATTATCAAGCGAAAAAAGATAGCATTAGAGACTTAGATTTTGGCATAGGTTATGTATATACCAAAGGAAGATCTAATTTAATGAAAGCTGAAAAATTAAAAGAAGTTAAATTCGCACAAAATACAATAAAAAAAGAAAAAAGAGCTGATAAAAATAAATTAGAAAAAAATACAGTAGAAAAGCAAAATGTCAACGAAGATTAAAAAAGATTATGCAAACGCAGAACAATTTAAAGGAAATTAACAGTATGTGTGCAATCAAATACAATTAAGAGAAGATGGAAAAAGAAGTTTTAGCACAATTGTATGAACATTTTTTAAACAGTTCAGGTGTAAGCATTGATAGTAGAACCATTAAGCCTGGACAGATATTTTGGGCACTCAAAGGAAATCAATTTAATGGGCATGATTTTATTAAAGATGCCTTAGATAAATGGGCTTATTTGTGTATCGTAGACCAAGATGTACCCGAAGAGTTTTCTTTTAGTTGTTTTAGAGTACCTGATACACTCAAAGCGCTTCAAGAACTTGCCACTTACCACAGGAATCAACTGAAAATACCGGTTGTAGCTATAACAGGTTCTAATGGAAAAACCACTACCAAAGAACTTCTCAAAAGTTGCTTGAAGCATCAGTCTGCATTTGTTTCTTATGGCAATTTTAATAACCACATCGGTGTACCTTTCTCAATTCTCCAAATACAAAAACACCATCGTTTTGCTATTCTTGAAATGGCTGATAACCACCCTGGTGAAATCAAACAATTATGTAAAATTGCAAAACCAACTGCCGGACTTGTCACCAACATCGGTAAAGACCATATCGGAAATTACGGCTCCTTAGAAGCTGTGGCTAAATCAAAATGCGAACTATACGAGTACGTCCTTGAACATTCAGGAAAAATTTTTGTAAATGAAGATGATGAAATCCTAAAACCTTACGGAAAATATATTGATGCTTTTACTTTTGGTTCTACCGGCAATTTAATTGGTAGAGTAATAGAACAGTCTATCGGTAAATTAGTAGTCGCTTTACGTCAAGAAAATTGGCACCAAGACATCATCCTAAAAACTAACTTGACCGGTCGTTATCATCTTCATAATATTTTAGCTGCCGTTCAAATTGCAATGTTCTTACAAGTTCCTATGGGCGAAATCATCTCCGGAATGACCTCCTATGTTCCCGACAATATGCGTTCCCAAATTATTCATACAGACCACCAAACTATTATTCTAGATTGCTACAATTCTAATCCTTCTTCATTAAAGGCCAATTTAGAATCTATCAAAGACATTATCGGCGATAAAAAAATTAGCCTTATTATCGGCGATATGCTAGAGCTTGGTGAATTTTCAAAGGAAGAACATATTCAAATTGCTCAATATATCAATGAGCTACATCCTTTCGGCTTTATCGGTGTAGGAAATGATATCCATTATTCTTATGAAAATGTGAATACCGAAAATAAAATCTGCATTCCAGACATTGAAACAGCTCTCAATACAGATTTAACTCCTTATATTTCAGAGGCAGAGGTTATATTTATTAAAGGTTCAAGAGCGAACCAACTAGAAAAATTACTTGAAAAGTTTCAAATAAAACAAAATGCCTAAACTATGAATATGAAAAAATGTAATCATGGGCATTTCTATTCCGATAGTTTTAGTACATGCCCTTATTGTTCTAATGAAGATATAAAACCTTCACAAAATTTAAATCAAACCATCATTATTCCACCTATAAACAGGGAGGTTCAAAAAGATAATACTACTCCCCCAAAAAATAATCCACACCCCAACGGTAGAAAATTGGTTGGCTGGCTCGTTACTTTTTCTCATCAACCCTTAGGACAAGATTTTAAATTATACGAAGGTAAGAACACTATCGGTTCTGATGCATCCTGTGATATTGTCATTCCGGATAAACTAATTTCTGCAAAGCATCTAACTATTCTGCATCGTGCAGGAACTTTTAAGTTTAAAGATGAATTTTCTACTAACGGAACCTTTGTTAACGAAGTCATGAAAGAAGAAGGCGAACTGAAAGATGGTGACCAAATCAGATTAGGTAAAACAATTTTTAAGTTTAAAAGCATTGAATAATGCTCAAATACCCGTTTTTTTTATTTCTTTTGTTTGCTACTAACTTAAATGCTCAAAATTTCTACGGTAGATGGTATTTATTAGATTTCATGAAAGCTAGAACTGGCGTTATTCACGGTACTTTTTTTACAAAAGATACTGTCAAACATTTTATTACAGACCCTTTCCTTTCAGGTACTTACTTGGATAACCTTAAATACCCTTATTCTACTTTTAAGCACTTAGATTACGACATCATCTGCCAAAAAGATGAAAAAATTATTTATGTAATTGTACTAAAATATGTAAATCGTTATAAATCAGAAATTTACGTTCCTGATAAATATTTCTTTTCTGTAGATGAAGTTCGGCAGTATCTTAATAAATTGAACCTTAAATCTGAACCATTTATTCCAGTTTACCATGAAAGTTATTTAAGAACATTCTCACAATTGAAACCTTTTCATACCATTACAACATCGGATTTTGAAAAAGCAATCTTGAACGCTTTTAAGTTATTTGATGAGTTTGAAAAAAAATATAAAAATCATCACTTAGTGAAAGCCCATGTTTTAATAAATTTATTGATTTCTCAGTCGCTCATTAGGCTTGGTTATTCACCTTTTGTTATTTCTTTTCCTGAATATTTGACACAAGGCGAGAAAATGAATCAACTTTCCAATCAGTTAGATAGTTATACAAAAAAATGGTAAATGTTTACAGGTATTATAAAACATGTTTTTGAAGTCAAAAATATTTTTGAAAATCAACAAAATAGAACATTTGAAATCTTAGCAGAAGAGGCTTTTATCAAAAAAATTCAAGTGGACGAAAGTATAGCACATGATGGTGCTTGCTTAACCGTTGAAAAAATTGATGCTAATAATCTTACTTATTTTGTTACCGCAATACATGAAACTTTACTCAAAACAAATTTAAAAAATTGGTCAATCGGTAAAAAAATTAATATTGAAAGGTCGTTACAAATGAATGATTTGTTAGGTGGGCATTTAGTTCAAGGTCATATTGATACCACTGCAGTTTTAAAAGACATTCAACCTCAAGCTGGTAGCTATCAGTTATTTTTTGAATATTCTTCGGAATGGAATAAATTTGTGGTAGCAAAAGGGAGTATTGCAATCAATGGCGTCAGTCTAACTGTTGTTTCGGATGAACCTAATCATTTTTCGGTTTGTATCATTCCGTATACATGGGAAAATACCAATCTTAAATATTTGAAAATCAATGATTTAGTAAACATTGAATTTGATATTATCGCAAAGTACTTAGCTAAATGGCATCAACAATAATTTTTTATATCTTTGCATGAATATTCATGAAAGTTTTGATTTATACTGCTCCTAATAAGAACATTGGTTTTCTAAGTATCATGAGATTTTGTTTTTTATTGTTTGTTATCATGATTGGGGGCTGTAAAGTAAAAAATGATGACGGTTTAGCAATATTGCCACCAGACAATGTAGACGGTAAATACAGTACAAATCATTTAATCACCATTGAAACCATCCAAATTGGTAGCACGCTCACTAGCGGTTATAGTGGGCAAACGATTGGAAAATATCAAGATCCCTACATGGGAACTCTTCAAGCTGAAGCATATGTTCAATTTTTGTTATCCGGCACAAATGTAACTTTTGGCGATGCATCCAAATTAACTTTAGATTCATTGGAATTATGGCTGTATGTTACTTCTTATTATGGGGATTCTTCTGAAGTTGCTCCTATATATATTCATGAAATTACTCAAACGTTTACGAACGAAGAATCTTATTACAATCATTCTACCTTAGCAACTGATGCGGCTAATTTGTCTTTGGTCAATGAATTTAAAATTCAGTTAGATACAAGTGGCAACTTTAGAGCCAAAGTACATAAAATTCGTTTGGATAACTCATTAGGAAACAAGCTTTTATTTGCTAATTCATCGGTATTAACAGATAACACTGCTTTCAGAGATTTTTTTAAAGGCTTAAAAATTTCATCAGGGCACCAAAATTTGATGATAGGTTTTGATGTAATCACGGATAGTTCCAGGTTAGTTTTATATTATAAAGTTCAAGAAGATACGGGCGTAGCCTCAAAAAAATACAATTTTTATAGTGACTATACTACGGCAGCAAAATTTACTAATTATACACGTACTTCCTCTGGAAGTTTGTATGAACAAGTACTGAATAATCAAGACCAAACCATAGGATTTTTGAGTTCAGGTGCACAAAATCAGTTATATATCAAAATAAGCATGGATAGCATTCAGAATCACTCAGTTAACAAAGCTGAGTTAGAAATTCCAGTGGATAGTCTTTCAATAGGAAGTAATCCGAGTTTTTATCCTCCTTCCATTGTATATTTATATGATGCAGATGAAAATAAAAAAATTACAGGTTTAGGCGTAGCATCTGCAAGCTATGACGCTAGTAAGCAAATGTACGTTTTGACTATCACGAACAAAATCAATAATTATTTAAGGAATTTGCAAGAGAATAAAGGGCTGATATTAACTCCAGTATTTCCTGGAACAAGTGTAAATAGAGCAGTTATTCTTGGACCTCAAAATACTAATAAAAGGATGCGTTTAAAAGTTTATTCAACTCAAATCAAATAAAAATATGTGCGGAATAGTAGGTTACATAGGAAACAGGAAAGTGGTTCCTTTGCTTATCAAAGGGCTCAAACGCCTTGAATACAGGGGATATGATTCTGCGGGTATTGCGATTATTCAAGATGGAAAAGTTAAAATTTTCAAAAGAAAAGGAAAAGTAAGTGATTTAGAAAAATCCATACACGATAAAGATTTGACATCAACAGTAGGGATAGGTCATACACGATGGGCAACGCATGGTGAGCCTAATGATATCAATGCGCACCCGCATGTGAGCATGTCAGGAAAATTTGTTATTATTCATAATGGAATCATTGAGAATTATAATGAGTTAAAAAGGCGGTTACTTGCTCGCGGTTATGTATTTCAATCTCAAACAGATACAGAAGTTCTTGCTCATTTAATTGATGAGGTTTATAAAGTAGGAAAGGTTTCACCTGAAGAGGCAGTACGCTTAGCGTTAACCAAAGTGGAAGGAGCCTTTGGAATTGTAGTTATGTGTTCTGATAAACCTGACCAGCTTATCGTAGCGCGAAGAGCTAGCCCTATTGTAATTGGTATCGGGGATGGTGAGTATTTTGTGGCATCGGATGCTACTCCCATCGTGGAAAATACGAAACGCGTTATCTACCTTAATGATAATGAAATAGCTATCGTAAAAAAAGATGAATTAGTTCTGAAAACAATCTTTAACAATAATTTAGTACCTCCGGAAATTAAAATTCTTGAAATAGAATTAGATGCAATAGAGAAAGGAGGTTATGATCATTTTATGTTAAAAGAAATCTTTGAGCAACCGCGTTCTGTACAAGATTGTATAAGAGGAAGGATTTCACAAGATGGTACAATGGTTAGATTAGGCGGGCTTCAAGATGTAATGGAAAAAATTTTAGCAGCTCAACGGTTACAAATTGTTGCCTGCGGGACAAGTTGGCATGCTGGTTTAGTAGGCGAATACATTTTAGAAGAAATTTGTAGGATACCTGTTGAGGTAGATTATGCTTCTGAATTTCGTTATAGAAATCCTGTGATTTTACCGAATGATGTAGTCATAGCGATAAGCCAAAGTGGCGAAACTGCTGATACTCTTGCGGCAGTACAATTAGCGAAACAACAAGGAGCTTTAGTTTTAGGTGTATGCAATGTAGTAGGAGCTAGTATTCCAAGAGAAACGCATGCCGGAATGTATACGCATTGTGGTCCAGAAATTGGCGTGGCTTCCACCAAGGCATTTACAGGGCAAGTAACTGCTCTCATCCTGATGGCTATCATGATTGGCTATGAAAAAAAATCTATCACAAAAGAACAATCCGCTAACCTCATAAGTCAATTATTAGATATTCCTGAACTTATAACCAGAACACTGAACAACGTAAAAGAAGAAATTATTGCTATTGCTGAAAAGTTTAAAGATGCTTCCAATTTCTTATACTTAGGCAGAGGCTATAATTTTCCGGTTGCTTTAGAAGGGGCATTGAAATTAAAAGAAATTTCGTATATCCACGCTGAGGGCTATCCCGCCGCTGAAATGAAACATGGTCCTATTGCTTTAATTGATGAAAATATGCCTGTAGTGGTCATTGCAACAAAAGATAAGTCTTACGAAAAAATTGTAAGTAACATCCAAGAAGTAAAAGCAAGAAAAGGAAAAGTGATTGCTATTGTTAATGAAGGAGATACTACTATCCCCAAAATAGTAGATTATGTTTTAGAAATTCCTAGTACAGACGAAAAATTAATGCCTATTTTATCAGTTATTCCATTACAACTTTTAGCCTATCATATTGCAGTCATGCGTGGTTGTAATGTGGACCAACCGCGAAATTTAGCAAAATCGGTTACCGTAGAATAAAATTCAATCAAACAAAACTTTATGATGCGGAATTTCCTGATTTTCTTTTGTTTAATAGCGAGTAAAATACAGGCACAAAGTTTATTGTGGAAAATAGAGTGTTCTACGTGTCCTGGTCCTTCCTATTTGTATGCTACTATGCACGTAAAAGATTCTCGTGCTTTTCAATTTTCTGATTCTTTGTTACCTGCTATCTCTAATTCAGAGTTATTTGCATTAGAAGTTGCTATGGATTCCATCAATCCTATTAGTTTTTTACCCGTCGTAATGCTACCTAAAAAAAAAACATTAAAAGATTACTATTCCAAAAAAAAGTACAAAATTATCAAGCAAAAATTTAAAGAGAAAACAGGTAAAGACATAGCTCTCTTCTTTAAAATGAAGCCCTTTTTTATCCAAAGCATGTTAAATGAAAATGTACTAAACAATGAGGAAGAAAATTTTTTAGATTTGCATTTATATAATCTTGCCAAAGAACAAAATAAAAAAATTGTAGGCTTGGAAAATTTACAAGACCAAATCAATGCGTTAAATTCCATTCCTTTAAAAGAACAAGCCAAAAACCTATATAAGGCACTCACCGAGGGTCAATCAAAAGAAGAAGAGATTTTGAAAGAAATGCTAGAAAAGTATGTAGAGGCAGACTTAGACGCTCTTTATGAGTTGATTAAAAAAACGGAATACAAAAATGAATTTCTTAAAAAACTCTTAGATGATAGAAATATCACGATGGCAAATCGTTTTGCTGAATATGCAAGAGGTCATACTTTATTTGCGGCAATAGGTGCTGGTCATTTACCTGGTACTAACGGAGTACTTCAATTACTAAGAAATAAAGGTTTTACGGTTACCCCTGTAAAATGAAAAAGAAATTTTATGTAGTTTGGCAAGGTAGGCAACCCGGTATTTATGAAAATTGGTCAGATTGTAAAAATCAAATTCATGGCTACCAGGGAGCAAAATACAAAAGTTTTAAAACGCTTGTTGAAGCGCAAGCTGCTTTTCAACTTATGCCCACACAAGAATTTTCATTTTCTAAAAACACTACTCCAAAAATTGAACTTACACACCTTCCTAATCCACCTATTGCTAACAGCATTTGTGTAGATGGTGCTCATAGCCAAAAAACACAACTATCTGAATACCAAGGTATTTTACTTGAAACAGGTGAAAGGTTATTTTATCAAGGTCCATTTTATGGCGGTACTAATAATTTGATGGAGTTTTTAGCGATTGTACATGCATTAGCTTTATGTAATCAAAAAGGTTGGAACTTACCGATTTATTCGGATAGCCAAACTGCAATTTCTTGGGTTAAACAAAAACATGTTAATACTACCATGAAAAAAAATGAACAAAATCAAAAAATATTTTTGCTTGTAGAGAAAGCACTAAATTGGCTTCATAAGCATACTTACGAAAATTTAATTTTAAAATGGGATACTGAGAATTGGGGAGAAAATCCTGCGGATTTCGGAAGAAAGTGAATTAAAATTGAATTACTTTTTCAAAATAGCTTGATAACGGTTTTTGTCATGGAGGATTTTTTTCGCTTCTAAGATATCTTTATCGTAAAGGAAAGAATTTTGTATGGCGCCAGGCGCAAGATAATACCGAGAAACAATTTCTCTTTGCAAAAATGGAATAATCTCTGATTTATATTTCAGAATATCATCTTTTTTCTTGAGAGCAAGTTTGTTTTTTAGTTCTTGTAGGTCAGTTTTAAGGTCAGTATAACCATCGGATTCGAAGATTTTTTCTGCTTCGGTGATATGTTTTTCGGATTGAGTTTCAAATTTAAACATTTTATTTTGAGCAAATTGAACAAATTGATTATAGATGTCATCGGTAACTACAAAATCTTTTGCAGGGGCAATTGTAGGATGTTGGTTTACGAATTCAGTAGCAAAATCAAAAATGATATATTGTAAAAGTAGTTCTTCTGTAATTTTGTGAAGAGCTTTTTCATCAACGAGGATATCAGGTTCAATACCGCCGCCATCATAGACGGTTCTTCCTGCTTTGGTTTTAAAAGGTTTTTTAAGGCTATCCGGGATTTTAGTGGCAGAGCCGTCTTCATCACGGTTACCATAATCAATAGCTTGAATACATCTTCCGGAAGGAGTATAATATTTAGAGGTAGTAACTTTGAGTTGAGTATTGTAACTGAGCGGTCTAGTAGCCTGTACGAGCCCTTTTCCAAAAGATTTTCTACCTATTACCACTCCTCTATCTAAATCTTGAATAACACCTGAAACGATTTCAGAAGCAGATGCAGATTTTCCGTTAATAATTACAGCAATAGGGATTTCTAAATCTAAGGGACTATTTTTTGCATAGTAAACTTTGTTAGAACCTTCCATTTTTCCTTTAGTTTCAACCACTTTTTCACCTTTAGGAATAAAGAGGTTGGCAATTTCAATAGCTTCAAAGAGCAGCCCCCCGGGGTTGCCACGCAAATCTAAAATAATCCCTTTAAGTTGTGGATTTTGAGACCTCAGATTTTCAAAAGCTTGTTTTACTTCGTTTGCAGCATCTTTGGTAAAACCTGTAAGTACGATATAGCCTATTTCCTTATCTACCATTCCAAAATAAGGAACATTCTTAACTTTAATTTCATCACGCTCAATGAGATACGTTTCAATATTACCTTTTGGTTTTTTAACAACGACTTTTACTTTAGTTTTAGGTTGCCCACGAAGTAAATTACGGATATCTGTATTTTCAAGTTTAGAATTTTCAATTTTTTCGTTATCTATTTGCAGGATCTCATCACCTATTCGGATACCGGCTTTGTATGCAGGAGATTCAGGATAAGGTTCAACGACAATAACTTTACCATTTCTTTTAGAGATAGTAGCCCCGATTCCACCATATTGCCCCGTACTCATAAAGCGGTAGTCTTCAATTTCGGAAGCAGAAATAAATTGGGTGTAAGGGTCAAGGGATTTGAGCATAGCATCTATGCCTGTTCTAAAAAATTTATTCGGTTCTACATCATCTACGTAAGTCATATTGATTTCTCGTACTAACCGAGTGAAAATATCAATATTCTTAGTGATTTCAAAATAGTTATCAAAAAACCTATCTTTATTAACAAAGCCAAATGCCAAAAAGGCTATGATAAAAACCAGTATAATTTTAGATTTTTTTGTAGTTTTTTGTTTGAGCATATTTGTTTTAAAAATTACACAAAGTTAAGGAAATAAATTTAATATCTGCTTTAAAAAACGTTAATTTTCTAAAATTGCTACAAAACGAAAGATTATATTTCCACTTCATGACGCAAGTAAATAAATCTTCAAAGTTATATTTTTCAGTCTTCATTTTTCTTCCACAAATAAACAATTGATGAATAGACGTTCTGAATAATTTTATCGGATAATTTAAAACTTGTTTTTTATTTTTGTGATATGAAGTACCTAATAATTTTTTTAGGGTTAAGCTTTGGATGGGTCTTTTCACAGAGTAAGTTTAATGAAAAAGGCTACGCAACATATTATTCGGATGTATTTCATGGCAGAAAAACTGCTAGTGGGCAAATTTACAATAAAAATGAAATGGTTTGTGCACATAGAAAACTGCCATTTAATTCTTATGTTAAAGTAACTAATTTAAGTAACCAAAAAACCGTGATTGTCAAGGTCATAGATAGAGGACCATACGGTGGTAATAATTACATAATAGATTTGTCCCGCGCTGCAGCCAAAGAATTAGGTATGATACAATCAGGAGTTGCACGGGTATCTATTGAATTAATTGAAAGCCCTCAAAAAGAAACAAAACAAAATAATGAAAATCAAGTAGTTAAAAATGATAGCACCTCAATTTCTACGGATAGTTTAAAAACAGTAAAATGGCAATCTACTCCTGGATGGTACGACTATAAAGGAAATCCTCAAAAAATGAAGATGCCTTATGGTATTCAAATTGGTTATTATCAAAATCTATCTACAGCCATGAAAGTTATGCAATCAGTCTTAAATTCTGGATATAAAAAAGTTTTTGTTCAAGTAATTAAGCAAAAAGAAGAGTTTTTTTACCGTATTGTGTTAGGAAATTATGAAAATGAACAAATTGCAAGAAAAAACATAGCCGAAATTAAGAAAAAAGGGATAGAAGGAATTGTGTATAAGTTTTAATTTAGAAATTAGTAATCACCAAACCTAACTGTGTGCGAGTATCAGTATTTAGGATATTTGCAGGAACAATTCCTTCGTAGGTTAAATCAAAACTTGCACGAAGTTGAATTCTTTTGCTTATGGGAATTTCAAGAGCAAGGTTACTGATAAGCCTTTTGTTATTATCAAAAGCTAATGAAGGTAAGAAAGTGGTCGTGTGAGAAAATTTTAAATGATTATCAAAAAATTGATGAGTACCTTTTAAGCGCAGAGAAGCTCTAAAAATTTGGTAATCAGGTTGAGAAGGGTTGATAAAATTAGTTTCTTCATGTAAAAGTGCAACAGTTAAATTAAGTTTATGATGATTGTTTTGAGTTTTGATGACATGCCAACCTACACCCACCCCAGCCTGCCAACGGAACTCTATTTTTCTTAAGTTGCTTTTTTCTATTACGCCAAAACCAAATCCGTAAAACCGCTTTTGTGATAATAATCCTAAATGTAAATCTAAGGATTGCTCTCTTTCTTGTACTATACCTTTGATAACCTGTTCATTTTGTTTTTGTGAAATTTCACCATAAATAAACCGAGGTTTGATTTCGTAGTCTATCATGCTATCCGCATACATAAACTGTAGACTTGTATTGTACAAGAATCTTTTAACGTTACCGGTTTGCCATAAAGCATCGTTTGTCCATTTATATTTATGGCGATACATAAACTTTTGAAATCTCTTAGGAATTGTATCCGTAAGACTTTCTTTCTGACCAAGCAACGAAGTTGGGGAAATGAAGATTATCCACAAAATAAAAAAATTACGTAAGTTTTGAATGTTCGGATTTTTCATATGCACTGTAAATTAAATAAATACCTAATAAAACAAAAGGAATGCTCAGGTTTTGCCCCATATTTAAGCCGGGAATGATTACCAAATCTTGTTCATTAGCGACCTGGTCTTCTTTCAGAAATTCTATTAAAATTCTTACACCAAAAATAAGAACAAGGAACCAACCAAAAAGTAAGCCCTGTGGGGTTTGAGTAGTATATTTTTTAAAATAAAGCCGATAAAGAAAAATAAAAATGAATGCATAGCAAATAGCTTCATAAAGTTGAGCAGGATGGCGCGGCTGTTGGTCTACTAAGGTAAAAATAAAAGCCCAAGGCAGGTTAGTAGGTTTACCGATAATTTCATGGTTCATGAGGTTACCGAGCCGAATACAAACCCCTGCAAAAGCAACCGTAATGACAATTCTATCCACAATCCAGAGAAAGGGTTGTTCAGGGCGTGAACGAGCATAAAGCCAAAGAGCAAATAAAATACCGATTGCAGCACCGTGCGAGGCTAGCCCTCCTTTCCATACAGCAATAATTTCTGCGGGATTAGCTAAATAATGTTCCGGCTCATAAAAAAAACAATGCCCAAGCCTTGCACCGATGATGGTACTAAAAACCATGTAATAAGTAAGACTATCCAAATGTTTTAAGTCAATTTTTTCAATCTGAAAGACTTTAGCCATAATATTATGCCCAACAATAAAACCGAGTGCAAATAAAACTCCGTACCAACGTATTTCTCTACCCAGTAGTTCAAAAATTACGGGATTAACACTCCAGGTGATGTAATTCAATAAATCAAATATCATGTTTTTGTGGTTTATAGAAAATATCTAACGCTACAATGATAGCCATGCAATAATAAACAGGAATAGCGACTTTGTCTTGGTCTAAAAAATTATTAAAGAAAGCATGAACGAAGAAGGTCATGAGTCCTGTAAGAGCGGCGAGGTATAAAAAACGATGTTCGTAGACAGTTGCATTTAAGACAGCTTGTATTCCTTTGAAGATTGTTGTTAAGAACCATGCAATTACCAAGATAAGCCCGATATATCCCATTTCAGAAGCGGCTAAAAAGAATTCACTATGAGCAGTGCCACCATCTCCACGAAAAGTACTGATAGATGTCAAAAATTCATATTGTTGAAAAGGAGCGTAAGTCATTGCATAATTTCCTGGTCCGAAGCCCGTTAACGGTTTATCTTCCAACATACCTCTGGCTGCAACCCATCGATTTATCCTTTCTTTGTTGGATTCGTCTGTACGTAAATTGACAATGGACTTGATGTGCTTCGTTAAACCTTGATTAGTAGAATTACCTGTATTGGAAAATGAAAAAAAGATGTCAGCACCAAAGAAAATCATAAAACCTGCAATAAAAGTCAATAAAAATGGAATGATGACGCGTGTAAAACCCCAGTATTTTAGAGAAAAAATAGTAGCAAAGGCTACTAAAACTCCAATCCAAGCTCCTCTTGTATAAGAAGCAATAACTCCGAGAAACAAAATCAGAAATACAATATAAAATAAAATTTTAACCCACTGTTTAAATTTTCCATAGATGGCCATAATCAAAAAAATAGGAACAAAAACCGCAATAGAAGCGGCATAGGCAGTATGTTCTTTATAGAAAGGTCTCATGATATAATACGAAGATTGTTTACTAAAACCTTTTAAACCGTGTTTGAACATAGTATACATCACCACCAAACAAATAGGTAAAGCTATGATATACAGCCAATTATAAAAATCCTTTGGATTATCCTTTAAAAAAAGAATCGTCCAAAAAAAGTAGGTAGAAAGGTACCAAAAAGTGTTTAAAGTAAATTTAACAGAGACAAGAGGTTTTTCAGCAAAAAATGAGGTACATACCATCCAAATAAAATAAAGGGCAATGCAGAGAGTGATGGGATGAGAGAAAATCTTATTTAAATCTTGTTTGTAACTCGGAGCCTTTAAAATAAATAAAACTGAAAAACCAAACGCAATCAAATCAGAGGGTATTGTTAAAGCAGAGTTTCCAACTAATTCACTAAGTTCTATGCTTATAGGCATCCCCAAAATTCCAATGTACCATAAGTTTTTAAAGTTAATAAAACTAAAACTAACAATTAGCGCAACCAAACCTAAGGCAATCAATAATAAAAACCTATCGACAAGAATAAATGCAACGCATGTAATTACTACAACTACAAAAAGAATAATCAGAGCTTTGTTTCGTAAGTTTTTTATAGATTGAAGTATTTTTTCCAAAGGTAGCTTTTAAAAGTTTTTCGGATGCAAAATTATAACAATTTTCATTTTTACCAAAAGGTGACTTATGAATTTTTAGTGCTAAGTTTGTAGATACTAACAAAAACATGTAGTTTTGCAGCGTAAACTCTTCGCAAATGCAAAAAATATTGATTTTAGGTGCTGGGGGGCAATTAGGTAAAGAATTAGCAGATGCTTTAAGTAAATCGTATAGTACTCAAAATATTATTCTTTCTGATATCAAACCTATAGAAAATGCTTCATTTCCTACTGAGATTGTAGATGTGTTAGAGCCCAAACAAATTATCCATGTTATACAAAAACACCAGATTACACAAATTTATCATTTAGCAGCAATATTATCCGCAACAGGAGAAAAAAATCCTTTGCTTGCATGGAACATCAACATGAACGGTTTAATCAATGTTTTAGATGTAGCAGTGGATTTAGGAATTGAAAAAGTTTTTTGGCCCTCGTCTATTGCTGCCTTCGGTCCGAATACACCTAATGTTCAAACACCTCAGTTTTGTATTATGGACCCTATTACCATGTATGGCATTACTAAATTAACCGGAGAACGCTTGTGTGAATATTATTACCTCAAAAAAAATTTAGATGTAAGAAGTTTGAGGTATCCAGGAATTATTTCTTATTCCTCACCTCCTGGCGGCGGTACGACAGATTATGCTATTCATATTTTTTATGAGGCTCTCAAAAACCGAAAATATACTTGTTTTTTATCCGAAAATACGGAGTTACCTATGATTTATATGCCTGACGCTATCCGTGCTACCATAGAACTCATGCAAGCCCCCAAAGAAAACATCAAAATCCGTTCTTCTTACAACTTAGCAGGTTTTTCTTTTACTCCAGCTCAAATCGCAAAAGAAATTCAAAAGTATATCCCTGATTTTCAAATAAATTATGCACCTGATTTCCGCCAAGCTATTGCAGATTCCTGGCCTAAGTCAATAGATGATTCTTGTGCTCGTTCGGATTGGAACTGGAAACATGAATACAACCTGCCTGAAATGGTTCAAGATATGCTTGTTAATATTCAAAAAAAATTGTAATTTCGTAACATGAATTTAAAAGAAATTTTTGATTTGCCTACGCAAGAAAAATGGCTTCAAATAATTCAAAAAGAACTTAAAGAAATTTCTTACCAATCTTTGTTCAAAAAAAATAATGACGGTATTCCTTATGCTCCTATTTATCACCAACACTTAGATTATGAACAACCCATAAAAACCCAATTCCCTGAATACGTTTCTTACCCGCATTTTCCCTATTCAAAAACTGTTTTTGCCCTTGCATCTGATTTCAAACCAAATGACTTTGACACTGTATTTAGGTCCTTATCTTATTCATCAGTAGCGAAATTTACTCAAAAACAAGACTTTTACTTGCTTATCAGTGATTTTTATCATCCTGAAAATTTTCTTTCAATTCTTGAGGAGTTGCCTACCTTCATTACAAAATTTAAAGGAATAGTTATAGACTTATCGTACTTACAGGAATGCGGCGCAAACAATATAGATAGCCTCAGCTTAGGTTTATATTTTTTGGAGAAAATCCCACGTCATAATGAAGTAATTTTGAAGATTGCAGTAGCTAATGATTTTTATGCAGAGATAGCTAAGCTACGAGCAATGAATTTCATTTTACAAAATTTTGGTTTCTCACATATAAAAATTTGGGCAAAAACTGCTGAAATTAACAAATCTCTATTGCATTTAGAAAACAATTTGATACGGTTAACCACTGAAACCGTTGCTGCCGTTTTAGGCGGTTGTCATTTTATTTCCATTTTACCTTTTGACCTTAACCCGAATGAAGAATTTAGCGTCCGAATTAGTAAAAACATCTTAAATCTTCTGAAACATGAAGCTTATTTGGATAAAGTCATTGACCCGCTCAGAGGTTCTTTTGCCATAGAAAAATTAACCAACAGTTATACAAGTTTTATTTTTCAACAACTTCTATTCTGGAAATCCGTACAAGCTGAAAATTTGTGGAAAACTATTCTAACTAAAACTCATGAAAATTTACGCCAAATTGTTTCAAAATATCAAAATAAAGAACATCTACTTATTGGAGTAAATATTTATCCTTATGCACAAGAAACTCGTTCAGAAATCAAATTAAACTTTCCCGAAACTTTAACTCCCGTAAGAATTGCTCAGCTTTTATGAATTTTATTGATTATTGGGACAAACAGTTTATCATTTTCATCCATCAAAATCAATGGTTTGAACCTCAAATATTTTGGTATTTTGTTTCACAAAAGTATTTATGGTACTTGTTCGTGGCAATAGTTTTTTTTAAAATGAAAAATCATCACTGGAAAGATGCATTTTTTATTCTTTTAGTTTTTGGAATTTGCATATTATTAACAGACCGAATTTCCTCAGGTATTTTCAAACCACTTTTTCAACGATTAAGACCATGCCACCAACAGGAAGTAAAAGTTTACTTAGTATTATTTGAGGGCTATTGCGGTGGTCCATATGGATTTGTTTCATCGCATGCTGCTAACATTTTTGGATGGTCAACCCTTTATATTTTGTTGTTTAAGCCATCCAAACCAGAAAGAATACTTATTTTTTTTATGGCAGCATTGATTGCTATCAGCAGGGTGATGTTAGGAGTACATTTTTTTACGGATATTTTAGTTGGCTCCTGCATAGGAATAATCATAGGTTACGGAGTTTTTTTAGTTTACAAAAAGTATTTACGCTCCGTAACCTCAAATCTAATTACCTAATTAAGGTAATAGTACCAGCAAATTCATAAACTACATCTTCAAAATCACGAGCTTTCAAGTAGTAAGTATAAATTCCTTCGGGGCAAGCCTTACCGCTTTTATCTACGCCATTCCAACGGAAATTTAAATCATTGGTTTCAAAAACCACTTGGTCCCAACGGTTCATGATAACTAACTGTATAGCCGTAACATATTTTGTAGTGATAAAAAATTCATCGTTTACACCGTCATTATTAGGAGTAAATGCATTAGGAATCAATACTTTGAGGTCTTTAAGAACATGAACGAAGCGATTTTTGATTATTGAATTTATGCAACCGTTAGAGTCTACTACTGTTAGGGTTACAGAATAACTACCTTCTTGTGTATACTGATAAACAGGATTAGGAAGCGTGGACTGAGAACCATCCCCGAAGGTCCATAACCATGTTTTGACATTGGAAGGAACGATGGCAGTAAATTGAGCGATGGCATTAGGTAAATAAAGGCTGTCTTCTGCTACTATAATTTGGATAGGGGGAGAGGGAAAAACAGTAATTTTAAGCGGAGTTCTTGTAACGCTTCGGCAACTATCGGAGTTAATCGTTCCAAGGTAATAAGTTGTGGTAGCGTTAAGTTGGGGCGTATAGTATTGATTACCAATGAAAAATGGGTTTGGAGCTGAAGGAGAGGTAAACCATTCAATCAGTAAGTTGGGGTCATTAGCAGTAGCTGAAACGATGGTTGCGTAGCCTTGACAAACGGAATCTTGTATAACAATAGGGGGTTCAGGAGTAGGAAAAACAGTAACTTCTCTGATGAAAACATTAGATGTACACCCGTTTTCTATTACATAAAAAGAAACAGGGTAAACGCCAGGTGCATTAAATCTTACATTTTGAGGATTTTCTTGGTTAGAACTAGATGGAGTAGCATTAGGTCCGAAGTCCCAAAAGAATTGAGGATTATTTCCCCAAATACCTTGCCCATCAAAATCAAAAGAATGACCAACAAAACATTGAGGACTAACTTCTGGTATAAAAACTTGTGGTTTTGGATTCACAAAAAATGTTCGGTAGATGGTATCGCTGATGCATCCATTTTTATATGCTACGAGCTTAACAGTTTTTGGACCAGGGGCTAAATAAGTTACGGTTACAGTGGCTTGATTAGAAACGGCGGGTAGAGCACCGTATCCTAAATCCCAAAAATAACTATCTCCACCTGATGCGGTAAATGTAAAGCTATTTCCTTCAATACATTGATTAGCAACGTTTACAGGTTGTACGGTTGGAGTAGGGACGTTATAGAAGTAAACAGTTTTAAAGACAGTGTCTCCTGCGCAACCATTACTATTAAAAGGAATGACCCAGTAGGTAGTTCCGTTAGCGGAAGGGGTTACTGTTATGGTAGGTGTATTGTCTCCTGTACTCCATAAATAACTTTGAGCGCCAAATGCTGTTAAAGTTACAGGTTGATTAGGACAAATGGTATCAGGCGAAGCAATGGTAGCAGTAGGGCGAGGATATACTTGAACAAAATAACTCACAAAAGGGCTTAAACAAGCACCATTATCAGAAACTGCTAAAGATATACTCACAGAGTTAGTAGCCACAAATTCAATGGTTTGAGTAGAATCTCCGGTACTCCAAAAGTAAGAAGACATACCTGCGGGACCTATCAATCTGACCGTGTCACCGATACAATAAATAGGCTGGTTGGCAACTATGCTTGCTTGTGGCACTGGTAACACTGTTACATTCACTGTATCCGTGACCACACAATTAAATTTGGTAACTGTCAGAATGTATTGAATAGTTATAGGGGAGCCAGTTGAATTAGTTAAATTAACTGATGGGTTAGAAATGTTAGGGTTTGATAAACCAGTGGTAGGTGACCAAGAGTAATTTTGACCTGCAACAGGGCTTGAACCAATAAAAAATGGACCAGTACCAGAACAATACGATATATCTAAGCCTGCATCAATGAAAACCCCATCATCAGGAGTAATAGTAACTGTATCTTTTAAAACAAAAGTACAACCTGCACTGTCCGTAATGGTAAGGGAAATGGGATAGTTCCCAGGACCACTAAAAGTGAATGTAGGATTTTGTAAAGTGGATATACCTGCCTGCGATTGCCATTGGAAAGAGTATGGAGGAATACCACCCGTCGGGTTTACAGTAAACATAATGTCATTACATTGCACTGTAGAACTGTATGATAAGGTGTCCAATTTAGGTGGAACCTTAATAGTGTAAGCAAATTGATTAGAGGCTTGAAGCGGGCAGTGGTCATCTCGAACATTCACCACAAAAGTATAAGTACCGGAGTTTATAGGTGTCCATTGAAAAAATGCAAAATTATTTTCTACGAATACATTAGAAGTAGTAAAAGTAGCACCCGGAATGGCATTATTCCAAGTCATAAGTACTTTATCCGTGTCAGGGTCATAGGCGTTAATCTGGAAACTCACTTCATCACCAAGGCAAACAATAGTAGAATATTGATTAGTACCATTGATACCTGAAGCAATTGGAGGGTTCTGCGGTCCAAAACCAAAAGCGGCAGAGAGTGCATTACAATCAATTACGGTAACCTGCATATCACGCGTTATGGTCCCGATAAGCTGTCCATTTCTATATTCATCTACGCATATAGCAAAAACGCCTACCCAATTGTTAATAGTTGGAGTTAAAGTAATTGTACCCGTTTGAGGATTTAAGACGGCACCAAAAGAAGCGGGA
>Ga0068706_1000281_pt1 | contig 25631 bp, 17 predicted proteins | sample YNPMSBMetaG_FD_65632 | JGI IMG/M metagenome (GOLD analysis project Ga0068706, IMG submission 65632) | Anoxygenic and chlorotrophic microbial mat microbial communities from Yellowstone National Park, USA - YNP MS-B MetaG | ecosystem: Environmental > Aquatic > Thermal springs > Hot (42-90C) >...
AAAGAAGGTTATTTGCCATTTGAAAAAGAAATCAAAATTGAAAAAGAAGGCGAGGAAGTAGTAATATTCAATGCAGAGCTTACTAAGGTATCCGTGGGTGCCAAAGCAGTATTAGGAAATATCAATTTTAAACCTTCTAGTGCAGAATTTGATGAATCGGCTAAAACTTTACTTGATAAAGTCGCAGAATTTTTAATTAAACACCCTAACCTAAAAGTTCAAGTGAATGGTCATACAGACATCGGTAAAGACCCTGAATATAATTTGCGTTTATCTACACAAAGAGCATTAGCAATAGTTAATTATTTGAAAGCCAAAGGAGTAAATCCAGCTCAACTAACTTATAAAGGATTTGGAAATACCAAACCTATTGCAGATAATAATACTCCTGAAGGTCGTGCTTTAAATCGTAGAATTGAATTTGAAATTATAGGACAATGAAACTTTTTGCTTTCTTAGTCGCATTAGTTTTGGGAGGATTTTTTAGTAAGTTGTACGCACAACTACCTCCATTGAATCAAAAAATAGTAGATTTTGTAAAAGAAAACCTCGGTAAAACGGTAGACAGGGGAGAATGCTGGGATTTAGTCGCAGTTCCATTAAACAAGTTCAACGCAAAGTGGGATGGTAAATTTGAATTTGGCAAACTGCTTAACCCCAACAAAGATGCCATCCTTCCCGGCGATATCATTCAGTTTTTTAATGTTGTTTTTGAATATAAAAAAGATAATACGCTCTACAAAGAAACGATGTCTCAGCATACAGCTATTGTGTACAAAGTTCTTCAAAAAAAAGAATATGAAATTGCCCACCAAAATACGTCTGAATGGGGCAGGAAAGTCCAAACCTCGGTTATCAACTTAAATAACTTGAAAGTAGGTAAAATTTATTTTTATAGGCCCCAGCCGCAATAATTACAAAAAATTTTATTTTTGCTTTATGAAGTATAGTTTTGTTGTTTTCAGTTTATTGATACAAATTGCTATTGGTCAGACAATTACAGATGTTAAAAATAAGCTTGACCATTACGATTTCAAGGGAGCATTAAAAGATTTAGAAAAACTGAAAGCTACAGAAGGAAAAAATTTTACTTTTCATCTTTATACGGGCGAGGCCTATTTTGGTTTGGGGGATTATGCCAATGCGAAGAATGCATATAGTCAAGCATTATCGTTAAAGAATAATTTGTATGAGGCATTGGTAGGAAGAGCTTATTCATTAAACAACCTCAATCAATATAGTTTATCTATACAGGATTGTGACCAGGCAATCATGTTAGACCCCACGAAAGCAACCGCTTATATAGCCCGTTCTATTGCGAAACGTGGTTTATTTCAAGCTAAGGATGCTATTTCTGATGGGGATAAAGCAGTTTCTTTGGAGCCCAATAATTCAAGAGGATATGTAGAGAGGGGAGCCGCTAAAAAAGTTACGGGAAACTATTCAGGTGCTATTCAAGATTTTGAAAAAGCCGTTTCTATCAATCCTACTGACCCGTATGCATGGTATTCTAATGGTGTCGCTTACTATGAAATGAATAAGTACCAGCGTGCTATTGATTGCTTTCAAAGAGCTATTGAGTTAAGTCCTCAAATGGTATCTGCATACATCAATAGAGGAAATGCCAAAAAACAATTAAAAGATTTCAAAGGAGCTATTGAAGATTATAACAAAGCTTTAGAGCTCAATCCCAATTGTATTTCTGCGTATATCAGTCGGGGAATGACGAAATCTGCTTCCAAAGATTACAAAGGAGCTCTTGCGGATATGAATAAAGCTATTCAATTAAACCCCCAAAATTCGGATGCTTATCTACAAAGAGCTTTGATTTTTTCAGAACAAAAAGATTATGTTAACGCTTTGAATGATTACAATATAGCTCTGAAAAATGACCCTAATAATGCACATCTTTTAATCGGTAGGGCTATTGCAAGAAAAGAAACTGGTGACCTCAGCGGCGCTGAAAGTGATCTAAATCAGGCTATCAAATTGCATCAAGGGGATACTTTGGCTTATTATAATCGTGCCGTACTAAAATTTAATAAAGGGCTTTATTTAGAGGCTGAGGATGATTTGAATAGTGCTATCAACAATAATCCTAATTTTCAAGCGGGGTACGCTCTAAGGGGGATGACCCGAAAAAATTTGCAAAAATATGAACTTGCGTTAGCAGATTTTCAAAAAGCTATTGAATTAAATCCTCTGGATGGTTACAGTTATTATGGAAGAGCGAAGCTATATTCGGAAATGGGAGCATTTGAAAAATCATTAAAAGATGCGGATTTGGCTATCCAATATCAGTACAATTCCGCAGATGTATATGCAGTGAAGGGGAAAAGTTATGAAGGGTTGATGGATTACCCCAAAAGTTTAAATGAGTATACAAAGGCAATAGAGTTAGATAAAAAAGAGTTTGTTTATTATTTTTATCGTGCGAATATATACTCTAAAATGAATAAGTTTGCGGAAGCACTTCAAGATTATGACCAAAGTTTAAAGTTAAATCCGAATAGTGCAGAAGCCTATATAAATAAAGGAATTCTTTTAGCCAATCAAAAGAATTATCAGGAGGCTATTGTGTGTTATAATCATGCGATTAGGATAGATGGAAAAGATGGGGTTTCGTATTATAATCGTGGGGTTGCGAATTTTAATTTAAATAAGAAAGTAGAAGCATGTAATGATTGGAAGAAAGCAAAAGAACTGGGTATTAAGCAAGCGGAGGAATTGATTAGTAAGTATTGTAAATAAATAAGTTCAAAATCAACGGATTAAGTAGAAATTATTGGGAATAAGAAAAAAAATTTGGATTGTTAACACGAGACAAGTAATTTTGCAGGTCTATTTAGGATGCCCAAGTGGCGGAATTGGTAGACGCGTCGGTCTCAAAAACCGATGGTAGCAATACCTTGCCGGTTCGAGTCCGGCCTTGGGTACAAGATAAAGGGAGCTTAGCTCAGCTGGTTTAGAGCATCTGCCTTACAAGCAGAGGGTCAGCGGTTCGAATCCGTTAGCTCCCACAAGTAGGATGAAATGGGAGCTTAGCTCAGTTGGTTTAGAGCATCTGCCTTACAAGCAGAGGGTCAGCGGTTCGAATCCGTTAGCTCCCACGAGGGATTGTAAGCGTGAGGGATGCGCAGGGCGGCGAAGCCGAGTGAAGCAGGGGCAAGCCCAAATGCAAAAAATGTTTAATTGGTGAAAGCAATTTTAACTATTGGAGGTTCTGATCCATCAGGTTGTTCGGGAGTTCAAAGAGATTTAAAGGTTCTTTGGGAGAAAGGGATTTATGGAGTGAGTGTAATTACGGCTATCACTGCACAAAGCGTAGGTAAGTATTTCGGGCATCAGTGGGTTAGTAGTGAGTTGGTAAATGAGCAGTTAAAAGCTGTATTTTCGGAATTTGAGATTCGTTATGTAAAAATTGGAATGTTAGGGACATCGGAAATTGTAAAAGCAGTTTCAAGTTTTTTGTCACAAGAAAAAGTTTTTATTTTGTATGATCCTGTCATGAAATCAAGTACAGGTGGAGAGATGGTGGAGGGGGATTTTGTGCAAGTTATTAGAAGGGAGTTAATTCCGTTAGTTGGGTTATTAACACCAAATATTAAGGAATGTGAGAAAATTGTAGGGAGGAGGATGGAGCGTTATGATGAGGGAGAAGTTTTGGAAGTATATAAGGAAATGGGGGTAAAGAATTTATTGATAAAGGGAGGTCATTGGCAAGATGAAAAAAGTAGTGTAGATTATTTAGTAGAGGAGGGGGGAAAAGTAAAGGTATTTGAAAATGAGCGAGTTAAAGGTAAAGATATACGAGGGACGGGCTGTAGTTATGCGAGTAGTATTGTAAGTGAGTTGTACAAGGGAGGAGCTTTGGAGGATTGTGTAAGAAGGAGTAAAAAATGGTTATGGGAGAAGATAAAAGAGGAAGAGAAAATTTTTTTTAATTGAAAATCAGGGTTTTATAAGGATGACAAGAAAAAATGAAAAAAAAAAAATTTGAAGTGAAGTAAAAAAATAGTAATTTTGCAACTCAATTTAAAAGCCTCTTTAGCTCAGCTGGTAGAGCAACTGATTTGTAATCAGTGGGTCGGCGGTTCGAATCCGTCAGGGGGCACTGATGAGAGGGTGGTTACCAGAGTGGTCAAATGGGGCAGACTGTAAATCTGCTGTCTTCGGACTTCGGTGGTTCGAATCCATCACCACCCACGAAAGCGGGAGTAGCTCAGTTGGTAGAGCATCAGCCTTCCAAGCTGAGGGTCGCGGGTTCGAGCCTCGTCTCCCGCTCTTTTTTATGCCAGTGTAGCTCAGTGGTAGAGCACTTCCTTGGTAAGGAAGGGGTCACGAGTTCAATTCTCGTCATTGGCTCAAAAAAAATTATTAAATACAAATCATATGGCAAAAGAAATCTTTGACCGTTCAAAGCCCCATGTTAATATAGGAACAATAGGTCATGTTGACCACGGAAAGACTACATTAACAGCGGCAATTACTTATGTGCTTTCAAAGCAAGGATTAGCTGAAAAAAGGGATTATAGTTCAATTGACAATGCACCTGAAGAAAAGGAACGTGGTATTACCATTAACACTGCACACGTTGAATATCAAACCAAAAATAGACATTACGCACACGTAGACTGTCCTGGTCACGCAGACTATATAAAGAACATGGTAACGGGGGCTGCTCAAATGGACGGCGCTATATTAGTAGTTGCAGCAACAGACGGTACTATGCCTCAAACTAAGGAGCATATACTTTTGGCTCGTCAGGTTGGTGTGCCTTATATAGTGGTTTTTATGAATAAAGTGGATTTAGTTGATGATCCCGAGATTTTGGATTTTGTTGAAATGGATATCCGTGAGCAATTAAATAAATATGATTTCCCTGGTGATACGGTTCCTGTAATCAGAGGTTCTGCATTAGGAGCTTTAAACGGAGAGCCACAATGGGAACAAAAAATTCTTGAGCTCATGGATGCTGTTGATACATATATACCACTACCAGTAAGGGACATTGATAAGCCGTTCTTAATGCCAATTGAAGATGTACTTTCCATCACGGGAAGAGGGACAGTAGTTACTGGACGTATTGAAAGAGGGATAATCAATACTGGTGATGCTGTGGATATAATAGGTTTGAGTGCAGAAAATCTTAAATCTACAGTTACTGGTGTAGAAATGTTTAGAAAAATCCTTAATAGAGGGGAAGCAGGTGATAATGTAGGATTATTGTTAAGAGGTATTGATAAAGACCAGGTAAAAAGAGGGATGGTTGTTTGTGCTCCTGGAAGTGTAACACCCCATAAAAAATTCAAAGCTGAAATTTATGTATTAAGTAAAGAGGAGGGAGGTAGACATAAGCCATTTTTTAATGGATATAGACCCCAGTTTTATATGAGAACAACTGACGTTACAGGGGATATAACTTTGGCACCTGGTGTAGAAATGGTAATGCCTGGCGAAAATCATACCGTGACAGTGGATTTAATTTATCCTGTTGCAATGGAAAAAGGGTTGCGTTTTGCAATTCGTGAAGGAGGTAGAACCATTGGAGCGGGGCAAGTTACAGAAATTTTAGATTAAATTAATTAACGGGCATAGTTCAATGGTAGAATAAAGGTCTCCAAAACCTTTGATCTAGGTTCGAATCCTGGTGCCCGTGCTAAAAAAATGAATAAAGTTAGAAAAATATTCTTTCAATATTCAGATGAGCTTATAAATAAAGTTCACTGGCCAAAATTTGAAGATCTTCAAGTTCAGACAATTTATGTGATAATAATCTCCATAATGATTGCTATTTTGATTGGTCTGTCCGATGCGCTTATAAGTTTTACAATGCGTTTTATATATGATAATCTCTGATTGAATTACTTTGAATTATTATGGAATTAAAGTGGTATGTAATTAGAGCGGTAAGTGGTCAAGAAAAAAAGGTTAAACAATATCTTGAAACGGAAATTTCACGGAAAGGTCTTGGTGACAAAATTACGAACATACTAATTCCAACAGAAAAGGTTTTTGATGTTAAAAACGGAAAAAAAATAATTAGAGAAAGGGCTTACCTGCCGGGTTACATAGTTATACAAGCAGCATTAGAGCCCGAGCTAATTCAAATGATAAAAGACATCAATGGAGTAGTTGGTTTTTTGAATTACAAGAAAGAGGAGGTAGAGTTAATAAAGGATGACTCAGGGAAAAAAAGCAAAGATGGACTAAAAAAAGTAAAGGTTATTCGGGAGGTACCGATTCCGCTAAAGCCTAATGAGGTTGAAGAAATTTTATCTAAAGCAGAAGAACTCAAGAATATGGATGAAATACCTGAGCATCCGTTTGTAGTTGGAGAAACTATAAAGGTCATTGAAGGGCAATTTATAGGATTTGATGGAGAAATCAAAGAGATATTAGAAGATAAAAAGAAACTTATTGTATTGGTGAAAATGTTTGGAAGAAACACACCGTTAGAATTAGGATATTCACAAGTAGAAAGACAATCTTAAGAAAAAATGGCAAAGCAAATTGAGACTTATGTAAAATTACAGGTGAAAGGTGGTGCGGCAAATCCAGCTCCACCGATTGGTCCTGCTTTAGGTTCCAAAGGTGTAAATATTATGGAATTTTGTAAGCGATTTAATGCCCAAACGCAAGATAAGCAGGGTCAGATATTACCTGTGATTATAACGGTTTACACGGATAAATCGTTTGATTTTGTAATAAAAACACCACCAGCAGCGGTGCTGTTGATGAATGCAGCAGGCATTACTAAGGGCTCTGCGGAATCTAACCGTAAAAAAGTAGGAAAGGTAACGTGGGATAAAATAAAAGAAATCGCAGAAATCAAGATGCCTGATTTAAATTGTTTTACGTTGGAATCTGCAATGAAAATGATTGCAGGAACTGCAAGAAGTATTGGAATTGTTGTAGAAGGGACACCACCTTGGGAAAAAAAATAAACTAGATTGACCATGGCAAAAAAATTATCAAAGAATTATCTGAAAGCATTACAACAATACGACCCCAATAAGTTGTATTCAATAAGTGAAGCTGCTGCTATAATCAAGAAAATATCTTATGCTAAGTTTAATGCAACTGTGGATATAGCAGTTAGGTTAGGAGTAGACCCTAAGCAAGCCAACCAGATGATCAGAGGTGTAGCAAGTTTACCGCATGGTACGGGAAAAAATGTAAGGGTTTTAGTATTGACCACCTCTGACAGAGAAAAAGAGGCCTTGGAAGCAGGAGCAGATTATGTAGGATTAGATGAAATGATACAAAAAATTGAAGGTGGTTGGACAGATGTAGATGTTATTATTTGTTCTCAGGATGTTATGCCCAAAGTGAGTAGATTGGGAAGAATACTTGGTCCCCGAGGTTTAATGCCTAATCCTAAAACGGGAACAGTTACCAACGAAGTGGGCAAAGCTGTAAAAGAAGTAAAAGCAGGAAAGATAGATTTTAAAGTAGACAAAACCGGAATAGTACATGCTGCTATCGGAAAAGTAAGTTTTACGCCTGAACAAATTACTGAAAATGCCATAGAACTGATAACAGTTTTGCAAAGATTAAAACCTGCTACTTTAAAAGATACCTACTTTAAGTCCATTCATCTTAGTGCTACGATGAGCCCGAGTGTAAAAATTGATAAAAGTTCAATAGTTGGAATTTAAATAGTTTAAAGATGACAAAGGAAGAAAAATATAAGTTCGTGGACGAGTTAACCGAAACCATAAAGAAGCATCCAAACTTTATACTTTTAGATACAGGTGGGATGACGGTTGACAAAGTCAATAAGTTTAGAAAGATATGCTTTAAACATAATTTGAAAGTTCAAGTAGTAAAAAATACATTGTTTAAGAAGGCATTAGAAAGATTAGATACAAGCTACCAAGCTTTGTTCCCTATCCTAAAAGAAAATACAACGATAGTTTTTGCTAATGAAAATTTAGCAGAGCCTGCAAAGTTGCTTAAGGAATATAAAGAAGAGAATAATCTTCCAAAGTTCAAAGCAGCCTACGTAGAAAGCTCTGTTTATAGTGGTGAAGAGAGTTTAGAAGTAGTAGCATCTATCAAATCAAAACAAGAAGTACTTGGCGAAGTTATTGGATTATTGCAATCACCAATATCCAATTTGCTGAGTGCTTTACAATCCGGAGGTAGAACCATACATGGTTTACTCAAATCAATTGAAGAGCAAAAACAATAAACAATTTAATTTGGACAATTTTAAAATATAAATACAATGGCAGACGTAAAATCAATTGCAGAACAGTTAGTAAATTTAACTGTGAAGGAAGTTAATGAACTTGCAAAAATATTAGAAGAGGAGTATGGAATTAAGCCCGCGGCGGCAGCGGCTCCCGTAATGGTTGCAGCAGCCCCCGCGGCAGCAACAGAAAAAGCAGCTGAGCAAACTGAGTTTGATGTAGTTCTTCAAAGTGCTGGCGAGAAAAAACTAGAAGTAGTGAAAGTAGTCAGAAATATTACAGGGCTAGGCTTGAAAGAAGTAAAGGACTTAGTAGATAATGCTCCAAGTAAAATTAAAGAAAAAGTATCCAAAGAAGAAGCAGAAAGTATTAAAAAACAATTAGTTGACGCTGGTGCTTCTGTTGAAATTAAGTAATTCTTACGGTGCAAAATTTCTTTTTGCACCGAATCTTCTTTTTAATAAAAGACCTGATTTGTAGTCAGGTCTATGAGTATTTGTTTCAAGTCATAACTTTAAAAATTATATCTGCCTGATGGCTAGTAATCAAAACGAAAGAATATCATTTTCAAAAATTAGTAAAATAGCAGAATATCCGGATTTACTGGAAATACAAATCAAATCATTTAAGGATTTTATGCAGTTGGAAACTCCAGCTGATAAAAGACCTAACGAAGGCTTATATAAAGTTTTTCAGGAAAACTTTCCAGTTTTAGACTCAAGAGAAAACTTTGTTCTTGAGTTTTTGGATTATACATTAGACCCTCCTAAGTATGATATTAACGAATGTAAGGAAAGGGGACTTACTTACTCAGTCTCCCTCAAAGCAAAATTACATTTATATTGTAAAGATACGGATAACGAAGACTTTAAACCTATCATTGATGATGTTTATTTAGGCAATATCCCCTACATGACTCCGTCAGGGACGTTTATAATCAATGGTGTAGAAAGAGTCATCGTAAGTCAGTTGCATCGTTCCCCAGGAGTTTTCTTTGCACAAACTATTCACGCTAACGGTACCAAATTATATTCTGCGAGAATTATTCCTTTCAAAGGTTCTTGGATAGAATTCACTACTGACATCAACAATGTCATGTATGCCTACATAGATGGGAAGAAAAAATTTCCTATCACTACTCTTTTACGTGCCATTGGCTATTCCTCTGACAAAGACATTTTAGATATATTCAACATTGCTGAGGAGGTTAAAATAAAAAAGGGAACCATTAAAGAACTAATCGGTAGAAAAACAGCTGCGAGAGTTCTCAAATCATGGGTTGAGGATTTCGGTGACGAAGATACGGGAGAAGTGACCTCTATTACTCGTCATGAGGTACTCATCGAAAGAGGTGAAGTAATCACCGAGGATCATATTGAGACCATCTTAGATGCAGGTGTAAAATCTGTTATTCTGTTGAAAGATGGTAAACAAGATTCCTCAAATCATGACTCAAATGACGTATTAGATTACTCTATAATTATTAACACTTTACAAAAAGATGTTTCTAATGACGAATTAGAAGCTGCTCACTATATTTATAGACAACTCAGAAATGCAGATGCTCCGGATGATGAAAGTGCAAGAGGTATCATTGAAAAACTTTTCTTCAGTGATAAACGTTATGATTTAGGCGAAGTCGGGCGTTATAGAATCAATAAAAGACTGCATAAAAATTTTGATGAAACTTCGTTAGTTTTAACAAAAAATGACATAATCAGTATTGTGCGTTATCTAATTGAGCTTGTAAATAGTAAAGCTAATGTAGACGATATTGACCATTTGAGCAATCGAAGGGTTAGAACGGTTGGAGAGCAATTAGCAGCTCAGTTTTCAGTGGGTTTATCCAGGATGACACGAACCATGAAAGAAAGAATGAATGTTCGTGATAACGAAATCTTTACCCCAACAGACCTCATCAACTCTAGAATTCTTGCTTCTGTAATTAATTCATTTTTTGGAACTTCTCAGTTGTCTCAGTTCATGGATCAAACCAACCCTCTCGCCGAAATTACTAATAAAAGGAGAATCTCAGCACTCGGGCCTGGTGGTTTAACTCGTGAAAGAGCAGGTTTTGAAGTACGTGACGTACATTACACGCATTATGGTAGGCTGTGCCCTATTGAAACCCCTGAAGGTCCAAACATCGGCCTTATCTCTTCTTTATGTGTTTATGCGAAGGTGAACAGTCTTGGTTTTATTGAAACTCCTTATTGGAAAGTAAAAGACGGCAAAGTTTTGGATGAAATTGTATATTTAAGTGCAGAAGAAGAGGAAGATGTAAACATAGCACAAGCACAAAAAAATTCTGAACTCGTTAATAATAAGTTTGTTAAAGAAAAGGTACAGGCACGTAAATCAGGGGACTTCCCTTTAGTGGACTCGACTTCGGTCCATTACATGGATGTTGCCACCAACCAAATAGTTAGTTTAGCCGCTTCTTTAATTCCTTTTTTAGAACACGACGATGCGAACAGGGCTTTAATGGGCTCAAACATGCAAAGACAAGCCGTTCCTTTAATAAAGCCTAGCGCACCTATTGTAGGTACAGGTTTAGAAAAAAAGGCTGCCTTAGATTCCCGTGTTTTAATTATTGCAGAAGGAGATGGTGAAGTCGTTTATGTTGACTCCAAAGTTATCAAAATTAAATATAATAGAACTTTTGATGAAGAAATTGTAAATTTTGATGATGGCATCGTAACTTACCATTTACCTAAATTCCAGAGAACTAATCAAAGTACTTGCGTAAATTTAACTCCCATCGTTAGAATTGGGGACCATGTTAAAAAGGGAGATGTCTTAACCGAAGGATATTCAACTCAAAATGGAGAACTTAGCCTGGGTCAAAATCTTTTAGTTGCTTTTATGCCATGGCAAGGTTATAACTTTGAGGATGCAATTGTGATTTCTGAAAGAGTAGTCTCAGAAGATTTATTTACATCTATTCACATTGAAGCCTTTGAACTTCAAGTTAGAGATACGAAATTAGGGCAAGAAGAACTTACTAATGAGATACCCAACGTAAGTGAAGAAGCTACCAAAAACTTAGATGAAAACGGGCTTATTCGTATTGGTGCAGAGGTTAATGAAGGAGATATTTTAATCGGAAAAACTACACCAAAAGGAGAAACAGACCCTACGCCAGAAGAGAAATTGCTGAAAGCTATATTTGGTGATAAAGCAGGTGACGTAAAAGATGCTTCACTTAAAGCTCCCCCCTCTTTTAAAGGTGTTGTCATAGATAAAAAGCTCTTTAAAAAAGAAAAAAAAGATGCAAAATCCAAAATCAAAGAGAAAAAAGAACTGGATGAACTTGAAAAATGGTACAAAAACAAAATAAATGAGCTGAATGAAATCATGTATCAAAAACTTTCAAGGCTTCTTACTGATAGGAAGTCTTTGGGAGTAAAAGATGAGCTCGGCAACATTGTTATACCTGCCAACGAAAAATTTACTAAAAAATATTTATATGGCTTGAACTATAAAGGGCTCATTGTAGGAAAATGGACAGGTGATGAAAGAATTGATTCCTTACTTGAAAAGTTATTTCATAATTACAAAATTGAATATAACAAAATAGAAGGTAGATATAAACGAGATAAGTATCAAATTAGTATCGGAGATGAACTTCCCACAGGAATTTTAAAAACGGCAAAAGTATATGTTGCCAACAAAAGAAAATTAAAGGTTGGTGACAAAATGGCAGGTAGACACGGAAACAAAGGCATTGTATCCAAAATTGTACGAAGAGAAGACATGCCATTTTTAGAAGATGGAACTCCCGTGGATATCGTCTTAAATCCCTTAGGTGTTCCTTCACGTATGAACCTCGGTCAGATTTATGAAACGATACTTGGTTGGGCAGGTCAAAAGTTAGGAGTAAAATTTGCAACACCTGTTTTTGATGGACCCGATATTGAAACAGTAAACGAATGGCTAAAAAAAGCAGGGCTTCCTGAGTATGGGCAATGTTATTTATATGATGGACTAACCGGTGAAAGATTTGACCAACCAGCCACTGTGGGAGTGATTTACATGCTCAAATTAGCACACATGGTTGATGATAAAATGCACGCTCGTTCCATCGGTCCTTATTCTTTGGTTACTCAACAGCCATTAGGAGGAAAATCTCAGTTTGGGGGCCAAAGATTTGGAGAAATGGAGGTATGGGCTCTTGAAGCTTTTGGTGCTGCCCACATTCTTAGAGAACTCATTACTGTCAAATCTGATGATGTTACCGGTAGACAAAAAACCTACGAAGCCATCGTCAGAGGAGACGTCTTCCCAACACCTGGAGTACCTGAATCCTTTAATGTATTGCTTCATGAACTTAGAGGCTTAGCCTTAGAAGTTACTTTGGAATAATTCATTCATACATTCCACTTAAATAATAAAAAAGATGTTTACAACATTAAAAGATACAAAAAATAAAAGTGATTTCAGAAAAATCACCATTAGCCTTGCTTCACCTGAAAAAATCTTAGAAAGATCAAAAGGTGAAGTAACAAAACCGGAAACAATAAATTATCGCACTTATAAACCTGAAATGGGAGGTTTATTCTGCGAACGTATTTTTGGACCCGTCAAAGATTATGAATGCCATTGCGGTAAATACAAGCGTGTCCGTTATAAAGGCATTGTTTGTGACCGATGCGGAGTGGAAGTTACCGAAAAAAAGGTACGTAGGGAACGAATGGGGCATATTCAGCTTGTCATTCCCGTGGCACATATATGGTATTTTAGGTCTCAACCTAATAAAATTGGGAACTTGTTAGGTTGGACAGCCAAAAAACTTGAACAAGTCATCTACTATGAGCGTTATGTGGTTATCAATCCGGGACCTGTTCAGCATCTTTCCAAAGGAGATTTTCTCACTGAAAGTGATTACGAAGAAATCCTTCAAACACTGCCGAGAGATAATTACTTGCGAGAAGATAATGACCCCGAAAAGTTTGTTGCCAAAATGGGCGCAGAAGCCATTGAGTTACTGTTGAAAAGTTTAGATTTAGATGCTTTGTCTTATGAGTTAAGAGCTCAAGTAAATACAGAAACTTCACAACAAAGAAAAAATGACGCCCTTAAAAGGCTGAAGGTCATTGAAGCTTTTAGAATTGCCAACAGAAACAAAGAAAATCGCCCGGAGTGGATGTTAATAAGAATGGTACCAGTCATTCCTCCTGATTTAAGGCCGCTAGTTCCATTAGATGGAGGGCGTTTTGCAGCATCCGATTTGAATGATTTATACCGAAGAATTATTATTCGTAATAACCGCCTTAAAAAGCTTATTGAAGTAAATGCTCCTGATGTAATATTAAGAAACGAAAAAAGAATGCTTCAGGAAGCGGTGGATTCATTATTTGATAATACTCGTAAAGCAAGTGCTGTCAAAACGGAAACTAACCGAGTGCTCAAATCTTTGAGCGATATGCTAAAAGGTAAAACCGGACGTTTCAGACAGAATCTACTAGGAAAAAGGGTTGATTATTCAGGGCGTTCTGTAATTGTCGTAGGTCCAGAATTGAAATTACATGAGTGTGGACTACCCAAAGATATGGCAGCGGAATTATTTAAGCCCTTCATCATTAGAAAGTTATTAGAAAGAGGGATTGCTAAAACAGTGAAAACTGCAAAAAAAATTGTAGATAAAAAAGAAGCTGTTATTTGGGAAATCTTAGAAAATGTATTGAAAGGGCATCCCGTTTTATTAAACCGTGCTCCAACCCTACATAGGCTAGGTATTCAAGCATTTCAACCGAAATTAATCGAAGGGAAAGCCATTCAATTGCATCCACTAGTATGTACAGGTTTTAATGCTGACTTTGACGGAGACCAAATGGCAGTACATGTGCCGCTAAGTAATGAAGCTTGCTTAGAAGCTATGGTCTTGATGTTATCCAGCCATAATATTTTGCACCCTGCTAATGGTACTCCTATTGCTCTGCCTTCCCAAGATATGGTCCTCGGTATTTATTATATGACCAAAGAAAGACCCAAACAAAAAGGTGAAAACCTAACATTTTATAGCCCCGAAGAGGTTATCATTGCTTATAATGAAGGTCGTGTAGCTTTAAATGCAATTATCAAAGTACGTATAGAAAAATACGATGATAAAGGGCAACCTATACTAAATGAAAAAACTGGGAAAGTCCAAACTGAAATTATCACAACCACAGTAGGTAGAGTTATATTCAATCAAATTGTACCCAAAGAAGTTGGATTTATAAATGCTCTGATTACCAAAGCCTCAGCCAGAAAAATCATTCAAGATATCTTTAGGAAGTCAGGTTTAAAGAAAACGGTAGAATTTTTGGACAATCTCAAACAAATGGGCTTTTATTATGCTTTCAAAGGAGGCTTATCTTTTAATCTAAAAAATGTTTTAGTCCCTGAGGAGAAGAAAGATATCATAGCAGAAACTTATGCCAAAATTGAGGAAATTACGATGAACTATGAGATGGGGCTTATTACTGATAATGAAAGGTACAATCAAGTAATAGATGCATGGAGCTTAGCTAATACTCAGTTAGCCGGAAAAGTTTTGGAGGTACTCAAAAAAGATCAAGATGGTTTTAATCCCATTTTTATGATGTTAGATTCAGGAGCAAGAGGTTCTAAGGAGCAAATACGACAGTTAGGCGGGATGCGTGGTTTGATGGCTAAGCCTCAAAAAACATTAAAAGGAAGTTCTGGTGAAATTATAGAAAATCCAATTTTATCTAATTTCCGTGAGGGTTTAACCGTATTAGAATACTTTATATCTACGCATGGTGCAAGAAAAGGGCTTGCAGATACTGCTCTAAAAACAGCAGATGCAGGTTATTTAACACGAAGATTAGTAGATGTAGCACAAGATGTAATTGTTAAAGAAGAAGATTGTGGTACACTAAGAGGTATTACTATTACTTCCATCATTCAGAATGATGAAGTCAAAGAACATCTTTCCGAACGTATCATAGGAAGAACTCCTCTTAATGATATTTATCATCCTGTTACTGATGAACTCATTGTAAGAGCAGGTGAAGAAATTACGGAAGAAATAGCCGAAAAAATAAAAAACGCAGAAATAGAATCAGTAGAAATCCGTTCAGTACTTACTTGTGACTCAAAAGAAGGGGTTTGTGCAAAATGTTATGGAAGAAACTTAGCTAATGGAAGGATGGTACAATTAGGAGAAGCTGTTGGAGTTATTGCTGCCCAATCTATTGGAGAACCTGGAACTCAGCTTACTCTCAGAACTTTCCATACAGGTGGGGCGGCTAGCCGTCTTTCTGTTGAGTCTAGTATCAAATCCAAATATAAATCTTTAGTTGTCTTTGAAAATATTAAAACAGTAACAGGAAGTAAAGGTGAAACGATTGTCATTGGCAGAAGTGGTGAAATTAAATTAGTTGACATTCAAAATCCCTCAAAAGTATTTAAAGTTCATAATATACCTTATGCATCCACTTTATATGTTAAAGATGGACAGGAAATTGAAAAGGATACGCTTTTATGTTCTTGGGATGCTTATAACGCGATTATTCTGTCTGAAGTGGATGGAAGAGTTGAATTTGAAAATGTAATAGAAAATGTTACCTGTAAAACTGAGAAAGATATGCAAACAGGTAACGAAGAAAAAATTATCATTGAAAGTAGAGATAAAACGTTGAACCCTGCAATCAGAATTTTGGATAGTAATGGTGAACTCATTAAAACCTATAACCTACCTGTAAATGCACACTTGCAAGTAGATGACCAACAATTAGTAAAAGCAGGAGAAATTCTGGTTAAAATACCTCGTCAAGCGGGAAGAACTTCTGATATTACAGGCGGTTTACCAAGAGTCCAAGAATTATTTGAAGCAAGAAATCCTTCCAACCCTGCTATAATAGCTGAAATTGATGGTTATATACGTTTAGGTAAAATTAAACGTGGTAATCGCGAAGTTTATATTATTCCTAGACAATACAAAGAGCAAATTGATTCTGGCGAACTAAACTTTAGCAGCTTGGATTTAAAACCTTATTTAATACCTCTCCAAAAACATATTTTAGTTCAAGACAATGATTTAGTTTATGCTGGGGATCCGTTATCAGATGGTGCAATTACTCCTGCGGATATCCTAAGAATTAAAGGATCAGCAGCTGTTCAAGAATACATCGTTAACGAAATTCAAGATGTTTACCGTTTGCAAGGTGTAAAAATCAATGATAAACATATTGAAGTAATTGTTCGCCAAATGATGCAAAAAGTTACTATTAAGGACTCTGGCGATACAACTTTCCTTGAAAAAGAAGTTGTTGATAAAGTTGAATTCCAAGAAGAAAATGATTGGATTTTTGACAAAAAAGTTATTGAGGACCCAGGGGATTCCGAAACTTTGAAAAAAGGTATGATAGTACCTTCTCGTAAAGTTCGCGACGAAAATTCTATGCTAAAAAGAAAAGGTTTACGCTTAGTTCAATATCGTGATGCTAGACCTGCTATCGGTATTCCTACGCTTCAAGGTATCACACGAGCTTCTTTAGGTACTCAAAGCTTTATGTCTGCTGCTTCCTTCCAAGAAACTACCAAAGTTTTAAGTGATGCCGCTGTCCTTGCCAAAACAGATAATCTCGTCGGTCTTAAAGAAAATGTAATTGTAGGTCATCTTATTCCTGCAGGTACAGGGCTAAGACGATATGAATCCATCCAAATTTTAAACGAAAATAACCAAAATATCTCCGTGAATATACCCATTACAACTGTCTCATCCACTAAAACTAAAAGGAAATCAAAATTAGAAATCTGAAATTTTTGGATTAGTGTTTTAGGCTGCCCATAAGGGCAGCCTTTTTTATTGAATTTTATTAGGAAATTTGCCAACAGATATGGGCAAGCATTAAAATCAAGATTATACCTGTTTAGTATACCTGTTTAGAATTACTTATGTACGTTTTTTACACGATGGATTTTAGCACCGAGTGCATTCAGGCGTTCATCAATTTTCATGTAGCCACGGTCAATTTGTTCAATATTAAAGATTTTACTTATCCCTTGTGCAGACATAGCAGCAATCAGCATCGCTACACCTGCGCGAATATCTGGAGAGGTCATAGAAATGCCTCTTAAAGGATGTGTTCTTCCTAAACCAATAACGGTAGCACGATGAGGGTCACACAAAATAATTTGAGCTCCCATTTCAATCAGTTTATCTACAAAAAATAATCTACTTTCAAACATCTTTTGATGAATCAACACATTTCCTTTGGCTTGAGTAGCCACCACTAATGCTACACTAATTAAATCAGGTGTAAAACCAGGCCACGTGTGGTCTGATATGGTTAAAATACTACCATCAATAAAAGTTTCTATTTCGTAAATATCTTGTTCAGGAACAATGATTTTATCTTTTTCTAACTGCAAGTTCAAACCAAGGCGTTGAAAAGTTAATGGAATAATCCCCAACTCATCGGGACAAGCATTAAGGATAGTGAGATGGCTTTGGGTCATAGCTGCCATAGCAATAAAACTACCGATTTCAATCATATCGGATTGTATTTTATGATAAGTACCATTTAAACGAGAAACGCCCGTAATATGTAATAAATTTGAGCCGATGCCCTCAATCTTTGCGCCCATTGCAACCAACATTCTACAAAGTTGTTGTACATAAGGTTCACAAGCAGCATTAAAAATGGTTGTTATTCCTTTGGCAAAAACAGAAGCCAAAATTACGTTTGCAGTACCCGTTACAGAAGCTTCATCCAAAAGAATATAACTCCCCTTTAAATTGCCATCAACAAAAACCTTATAAATTTGATTTGCTGAATCATAAACAAAACTGGCTGAAAGTTTTTGTAAGCCTAAAAAATGGGTATCTAATCTTCTGCGCCCAATTTTGTCACCACCGGGTTTAGGCATAATGGCATAACCTAAGCGACTTAACAAAGCTCCTACTAACATAATTGAGCCTCGCAACGCCGTTGCATCTTTTAAATATTCCTCTGAATTCAAATATTTTTCATTGATATGGCTTGCCTGAAATGAATATTTTCCTTCTTGTATTTTTTGAATTTCAACTCCTAATTTTTTTAAAATCTCAATTAGCCTAAGGACATCCAAAATTTCCGGAACATTTTCAATGATAACGGGTTCTTCAGTGAGCAATACAGCAGATAGCACCTGTAAAGCTTCATTTTTTGCGCCCTGTGGCTGTATTTCCCCAGATAATTTATGCCCCCCCTCCACTTCAAAATATTCCATTCCTATTTTTTGTTTTTATTATAAAAAAACTTTTTGTTTTTGGAACTATTTTTAAATTTTCGTTTATTTTTTGATTTATTTTTATTGATGCTTACTGCCTGCAAAGTAACTTGGTTTTTATTCAAAACTAACTTCCCGTCAGATAATGTGGCAAGATGTTGAAATATGGTTTCATCGTCAATTTTTTCATCGCTGGTTTTTTGAGCACAAATTTTCATTAGGTTTGCAATAGCTTCAATTTGTTTATTTTTTTCTTCCCCGTCAGGCATTTCTATGACCTTTGAAATTAAAATTTCAATGTTTTTTCCATATTGCCTGAATTTAGGCGGTGCATGATGATAATTTAATTTTTCGTGCGGTAAATCGCTAATTTCTTTTTCTAATTCTGATAAATCATAAGGGCAATCTACGTCTAATTCATGATTTGCCAAAACAAACAAATGATGCCATAATTTTTTTTTGTATTCGACCATGTCTTTATTTTGTGGATTAACAATAGACATGGTTCTTAGTACTTGTTTTACGTAATAATTTCTTTGTTCTTTATCAGGGAGTTTTTTTATTTCTTCAATTAGCCGTACTACATTTCTTCCATAATCTTTGTATGGAAGCAATGGTAATTCAGTATAATACTCAAAATTCTTCACAATGCAAATTTAGCGAATGATAGTGACAGTACCAAGTTTTTGTATTTTTTTTCCTTTGAGAGTAGTTGCTTTGACGACAAAAGTATAGGCATCTTCTTGAACAGGTTTACCATTAAAAGTACCATTCCAACGAAAAGCAGGGTCATTGGTTTGGAAGATAAGTTCCCCCCACCGATTCCATACAGTTAACGAAAAATCGGTAATATTTTTAGAGTAAATGTCCCAAGTATCATTGAGACCGTCATTATTTGGAGTGAAGGCGGTAGGTACCCATAAAACTGTGGCATCACTAACAAAAATGTATTTGGTAATGGAATCCGTACAATTTCCGTTAGAAACTGTTAGGATGACAGGGTAATTTCCTCCTGCGGTATACTCTACATTAGGATTTTGTAGATTAGATGTTTGCCCATTTCCAAAATTCCATGACCAGGTTATGACGTCCTGCGAGCTAAGGTCAGTAAATTGAATGGTTGTAAAAACGAAAGTAGTATCCTCCGGGTCAGAAGTAAAATTAGCAATAGGATTAGCATGAACGGTTACAGTAACAGGAGCGGAAGTTGCTGTTCCACAACTATCTGTAATAGTTACTTCATAAGTTCCTGATTGAGTGACGGTAATAGATTGGGTTTGTTCTCCCGTAGACCATAAATAACCATCTGCCGGAGAAGCTGTTAAAGTCACAGACCCCTTGCCTTCGCAGAAAGTTAAAGGACCATTCACTGAAATCGTTGCTTGGGGAAGGTTTCTTACGGTGACGATAACAGGATTGGAAATAGCAGAGCATCCGTTGGAATCCACCATGACTGTGTAAGTTCCTGCAGTGGAGACAGTTAAAGTTTGAGTAGTTTGCCCCGTGGGAACTCCGTTTAACAACCAAGTATAGGTATTATAACCAGCTCCTGCATCTAAAATAACTGTTTCTCCTGCACATAAATTCGTATTTCTATTAGGAGTTATGACAGGATTTGGATTAGGTTTAAATAAAATGCTTACGGTATCTGAATGGGCAGTACATTGATTAGAATCTACCACTACATAGTATTGCCCTGATTGTGAAACAGTTAGCGAACTTGATGTTCCTAGAAGGTTTCCGTTCTGGTCATACCATTGGTAACTAGAATAAGTGCCATTAAGTTGTAGGGTATGGGTTTGCCCTTCACAAAATTCTAAATTCGTATTACCAAAATGAGGATTAGGGGCTTGACGAATGTTAAAAGTAAAAAAAGCAGTATCAGCGCAACCGTTCGGAGCGTTGTAAATATATTGCACTATATGAGTACCTGGGCCAGCTGCAGCAGGGTCAAAAGTATTTCCCACCACTCCATTTCCGGAGAAGGTACCACCTGCAGGGGTAGCATTAAGAGTAATAGGACTTGCATCAGAACAAAAATCGGATACTGCATTGGTAATGTTAGCAACAGGCTTGTTTAAAGCGAAAGCGAAAGGTACAGGCTGAAAGGCTAACCATGCGGTTTTGGTCAGGCTGTTAGGGTTGGTAGTTACAGGAGACATATTTTCCCAGTAATTACCAGCATGCCAGTGAGCCATAGTTTCTTTGACGGGGTCAGCAGGGTCAAAAAACATTTCTATTTGCGCAGGTGCGTTATTATTCACGGCTTTTCTTATCCAATGATAGTAATCCGGGTTCACAAGGCAAAGCGTAGTATCTTTTTGGCTTCTATCAAAATTTTCTGTTGTCGCATCTAAATTAGCGAAACGCACACCGAAAGAATCTCGGGCAGTGACAGAAGGAGTGATGATGATAGGTCTATATTTAGCAGGTTCGCCGGTAGGAAAGAGGTAACCGGTGGTTTGGTTCATGGTTCTTTGGAAATATCCATTTTGATAAGAACTTACATAACCATTATTTCTTAGAACGGAATTGGGGTCTGGGTTCGTGATATACATGGTAAAGTTACGAGTTTGCAGTTGCAAATCATTGAGATTCAGAGAATTATTAACAAATTCGTGGTTATCCATAGATTTTACGCCATTGCCTGTAAGGATAAGGTCATAAAAGTGGATAGGGTCTTGTCCGCCCATTACTTGGTCATTTCCGTACAAATAAACTTTGCCAGGAAGATTATTAAAAAACATGGTATTACCTGCATTATTGTAAAGCGTATCTTGGATGAACATTTCTCCTTCATTAAAAACTTTACCGTTAGCCTGGTTTAGGAAACCACCTTCAACTGTAAACACCAGGTTAGGACCTATGTATAAGGTATCACCTTTATTCGTTGCAATAATTTGACCGATTAAATTGGATGTGATTACCAAGCAAGTACCTATCACTATAATGAAACTTCTCATAAACAAATCGTGAAATTTGCCGCTAATTTAATACATCTTTTTCAGATTTCAAAATTCCATCGTCAACATTTGGGAAATTTATTTTTACGCTTGCTTTAGATTGCTTTGTTTTCAACATAATATTTAAACCTTCAACAATCACAGAGAAGAACATTGCAAAATAAATGTAACCTTTAGGAATATGTATGCCCATTCCTTCAATAACTAAAGTTAGCCCGATTAACATTAAAAAGGACAAGGCAAGAATTTTACTTGTGGGATGTTTTTCAATAAATTTGGCAAGAGGAACTGCAAAAAAATACATGCAAATCAATGAGATACCTACAGCAGTACACATCACCCAAACGTGTTTAGCAATACCAAGTGCCGTGATAATAAAATCCATTGAAAAAACTGAATCTAAAAAGAACACTTGCAGCATCACAGCACCAAAAGTTTTTTGAGTTATGCTCAATTGCTCTTCTCCTTTTTCCTCTAACTTATGGTGGATTTCTTTAATAGATTTAAATAACAAAAATATCCCTCCACTTATCAAAAAGACTTCTTTGAGTGTAAAAATTTTCCCGTTAATAGTAAACAAATTTCCAATGTTTTTAATTAAGGCATCTAAGCCTATCAACATCAAACCTCATAGTATAAACGCCATGATAAGCCATAAATTTCTTGCTTTATGATGGTATTCTTTTGGTAAAGTACTGATAATGATGGAAATAAAAATTACATTATCAATGCCTAGCGCTATTTCTAAAATCGTTAATGAGATTAAATCTACAATTATTTCCATATCATGTTTAGTTAGGTATTTTCCTACATTTTTCAGTTTTCAGTGAAATTATATATACAAAAAAAGTAAAAATAGAGTATTCTATCCATCGTATTTGTAAAATCCTTCTTGGGTTTTTCTTCCGAATAGGCCTGCATCTACTTTTCTTTGTTGGATTAAGGAAGGTTGAAAGCGAGGTTCATAAAAATAAGATTCATATAGAGATTGCGTAACCGAATGGTTAGTTTCTACCCCTATCAAATCCATGAGCTTGAAGGGCCCCATTTTAAAACCTACATTTGCTAAAATCTCATCAATAGTTTGAAAATCAGTTATGTTCTCTTCTAAAATTTTGAGACTTTCCAGGTAATAATGTCGGGCTACTCTATTTACAATAAAACCAGGAGAATCTTTAACTAAGATTCCTTTTTTTTGAATAAATTCTACGAATTGCATCGTTTTTTGAATGACTTCATAGGAAGTTTTTTCGCCAGGAATAATTTCTACTAACTTCATGAGCGGAGCGGGATTAAAAAAATGTAATCCAATAAAATTATGGGGATTTTTTAAGCCGTTGGCAATGCGTGTAATAGGTAAAGTAGAAGTATTAGAAGCTAAAATGCTGTCCGGATTTTGTATTTCAATCTCTTGAAACAACTGTTTTTTTAGCTCAAGGTTTTCAGGCACAGCTTCTATAATCCAATCCGCTTTGAGTGAAGCAAAATCCTGAATGTACTGTATTTTAGATAAAAAGGCATCTTTTTGTTCTTTTGAAATTTTATTCTTTTGGACGCTTTTCTCAAAGAAATTTTCTATATTTTTTTGGGCATTTAATAAGCTATTTTCAAATTTATCATATAAGATTACATTAAGTCCTGCTTGAAGGCAAACGGTTGCGATGCCATAGCCCATGATTCCAGCTCCTACAATGCCAACGGAATGCTTTTCCATACTCTTGAATTTGGAATTGCAAAGATAAGACAATTTTAAAGTGAAAAAATTTATTTTTATTAAATTGATTTTCAATATCTTATAATTCTTGTTAAATGAATTTAACAAATTTATTTTGGATATTTGATGAAACTATACTAACTTTGTGAAGGTAAGTATTACAAATATGAAAAAAATTGTACTATTTTTAACAAGTTATTTAGGTTTATACTTTTTAAACGGACAAACCGTTACATGGAATGGTTCAACAAGTAATGATTGGAACACTGCGGCAAACTGGACTCCTAATACGGTGCCAGGAGCTACTCATGATGTCGTAATTAATAGCGGTTCATTGCCTAACTATCCTGTTTTAACTGGTAATATTACCATTCAATCGTTAACAATGAGTGCAGGTAGTATAAATTTAAACGGAAATGATTTGACTATCTCAGGTGCCAAAAATTCTTCTTTATCAGGAGGAACAATAAATGCAATTTTGGGAGAAAATTTAATTTTTAACATTAATTCTGCCAATAATTTGACTTTCAGCGGTAGCTTTGTTTGTAATGCTAATGTTACCGGTTCAGCTGGAAGAATTTTCTTTAATGGAGGTACATTTTTTGGTACGGTTACTCTTACAAAAACAGGTATAGTAACAACTTGCAACGGTGGAAGTATTTTTAATGCTCCTGTAAGTTTAACCAATTCAAGTAATGCAATTTGGCGGCTTGCAAACACTACTCCCGACCAATTCAATGCTACGGCTACCTTCACCAATTCAGGTACCAGTTCATTACAAATAGCCTATAATAGCACGATAACTTATAATAACGATTTTATTGTTAATGCCACCTCAGGTAGTGTAAGTTTTGGTAGTGCTACTGCAAACATAACACTTAATAACAACCTCGATTTAACGGGTGTAGCGGGTGGAACCGTTATTTTTGTAAAATGCACTTTTGACCAAAATCCTTTAAGTTTAATCTTAGGTGCTAATGGAACTTTCCAAACTAATTCCTCTATATTTAACTATGACTTTACATTAACTACCTCAAGATTTTTAAGCCAAAACAGTATATACAATGGAATTTTCATTTTAAATAGAGATAACAACACTACACAAGACTTTTCATATGGTGGAAATACATTTAATGATGACGTCACTGTAATATTTAGTGGAACGGTTGGAGGTAGATTTGCGAATTCCATTGGAGATGTATTTAATGGAAATTTTAAAGTAATCAACAATTCAACTGCAAACTTCACTTTTGCTCATACGGGAACCAACACTGTAGCTGGGAATCTTGACATTCAAAATTTATCTACTGCAACCCTCACATTTGGTAATTTAGGTACATTAAACATAAATGGTCAAGTAACAGGAAAAAATAATTCCACCGGAACTATCAGATTTGCTCAAAGTACAGGCTCTATTGTAAACTTTGATGATGCCATTTCAATTGATAACATTGGTGGAGGTAATTTTAGATTTGGTAACGGCGGGGGATCATCTTTCTGGAATTTGGGAGTATCATTATCAGTTTCCAATTTTACGAATGGTGGCATCTTACAACTCAATAATGTGTATCAAATAGATAATACATTAACTCAAACCATTAATTTACCTTCTGGAACACTAACTGTTAGCGGTTCTACCTGGGATGCAACCATCAATTTTTCTGCTCCTGTCATCACTACTGCAAACTCTATTTACAATAATACAACAACCATTGAAGCAACAGGAACAGGAATAAGTGCTTCTAGTGGTGGAAATACATTTAATGGCGTAACTGAAATTAAAAATTCCGGAACAGGAACTCTGCGTATGGCAATAGTTTCCGGAGATGAATTCAATAATACTGTAACCTTCACCCGAACAAGCGGTACGCTCGTTCCTGTTTATAATGCAAGCTCCACTTTTTCCGGTGATGTAATCGTAAATTCTACTACCACCATCAATTTCAATGGTTTAGCCAATAGTTATGCCGTTTTTGATGGTGCAGGTGTTCAACAATTAAGTGCTACCAGCGGAAATAACTTATTCAGAAATGTAATCCTCAATAACCCAAGTCTTAAACTTATAATGAATAATGATGTTACTATCAATAATACTCTCCAAATTAACGATGGTATTTTAGTGCTAAACCAAAAAGTATTGAAGATTACTAATATATCAGGTTCTGCTATTTCTAGAATCAACGGTGGTATCCTTAGTGAATCAACTGATCATAACGGCAGAGTAGAATGGACCATCAACACTAATACAGACGTACACGAAATTCCATTCATCAATAACTCCAATGAATATGTTCCCTTTATTGTGACTTTAACTTCTGGAAACATCGGAACAGTTCAGGCTTCTACCTATAAGACTAATCCTTCCAATCTCCCTTATCCTATCGGGGTAACAGCTTTATTAGACAACTCTGGTCACAATAATAGTCTTTACACTGCAGACAGGTTCTATGTAATCATTCCATCAGGCACAAATTACACTGCTAATGCAACTTTTAGTTACGGTGATTCTGAAATTATGCCTCCCAATACTAT
>Ga0068706_1000283_pt1 | contig 25520 bp, 21 predicted proteins | sample YNPMSBMetaG_FD_65632 | JGI IMG/M metagenome (GOLD analysis project Ga0068706, IMG submission 65632) | Anoxygenic and chlorotrophic microbial mat microbial communities from Yellowstone National Park, USA - YNP MS-B MetaG | ecosystem: Environmental > Aquatic > Thermal springs > Hot (42-90C) >...
TCGCCGCCTGAACGGTCAATATCATCAAACACGAAGTCAAATGCGACGACCTTTGCACCTGCGCGTGTGAGGTTGCGGATAATGCGGGCATGGTAATCGCGAGGCCACGGAAACGGTTTGATGGCTTTCTGTGCTTGGTCATTAACAGGAATGAGAACAACTTGCGCCGTTTGTTTGAATGTTGTGTCTATTGGACGAGAATTGAATCGAATATCAATCGCTTTGAGTTCGAGATTTTCAAAAACAGTAAATCGCGAAAGCAGAAACGCAAATACAACAATAATCGGCGCAAACAGCAGTGCCGTAAACCAAATGCTTGAAGCAATACGCGTTTTGAAAAATGCAGTAACAGATTTCCACATAACGACAACAATTTTTGAGTAACATAGGCATCGGAATTTAGAAAATCTTTGTCAAAAGTTGCCATCGCTCAAAGACTCGCACAAACCCAAACTTTAATTGCCTGATTTGGCTTGTCGCTGTATCTTTGAAACAAGTTGAAAATGAACATCGCCAAACCAACCAATTCTCGTCCAATGCCAGAAGAACTTACACGAGATCCAGAAGCCATACTTGCGTTTCTTAAAGAAGTGTATCCGTTCAATGAACTCAATGAGTCAGAAGCAAGGGTTATAGCAAATATCCTGACCCCATTTGAATACAAGACAAGCGAGTTAGTGTTTTCTGCGGGCGACCCAAGTGGGTGTGCGTTCATTGTTCAAAGCGGACGGCTGGCATTTGAGAAAAAAGGCTACATCACAGGCTACTATCACTCGCGCGATGTGCTGGGTGAGCGACGACTGATTGACGGCATGCCACGCACAGCAACCGTTTGGGCAGAAGAGCCAAGCGTTTTGTTGAAAATTACCAACAAAGATTTGGAAAACCTTGCGCTTATTCCGCAGGAGACTTGCTTGAAAGTCTACAAGTTGCTCTCGCGCCTTGCAAGTTCAAGCGAACATGAAGAGCATCGGCTGTATAGTGAAATGGACGTGCTGTTAGTGCAAGATGGGGGCTGTGCGCCGGGCTACAACTCCGTAACTGCATACATTACCGAGTATTTGGAATCGGCAGGGCGGCGTGTCTTTGTGGCGGCACAAGGCTTCAAGTCTCTCGTCAGCGGCAAGCGTGATGACTTTCGTTGCCTGGTCTACAGTTTTGCGCTCTATCGGCAAATCGAGCATATTCACGGTGTTATTTTTGCGCCACCACTGCGCGAAGCACGTGGTGCCGATTTCAGAACCGAGCGTTACAAAGATTTCAAACTTCTTGAAAATCAAAAACGCGCTGCCGAAAACATCATTCAGAAAAAAGTAAGAGTACTTGTTGGAATCGGTGGGAATGGAACACTCGAAGGCATTAAAGCATTAGCAAAACTGCTCCCAAAAAACATTCAAGTGTTCTTCATTCCAGTAACAATCGACAGTGATGTTTCAGGAACAGAGTGTATCGGTCAGCATACAGGCGTCGAGGTTGGCGCGGAAAAAATTCGGTGCTACATGGCAGATGCGCGCACGCATAATCGCTGTTATATCATTGAGCTTATGGGCGCATCAGGCGGATTCCACGCACTCCATTCGTGCTTAGGGGCAGGGGCGCATTTGGCAGTCTTGCCCTCGACCAACTACGCGCCCGCCGATATTGCCAGAGCCATAAAAAATCGTTCATCAACCGTGATTGTCGTTGCCGAAGGCTACAAAGCCAAGGAGCGCAAAGAGAAGGGAAGCACGCTCAACGCCGCAGAATACCTTTACGAAGAGCTCAAAGCCGCAGGATTGGAAACCAAACAACGCGTCATTTGCGAAGGCTTCTCACGCGATGTGCGCGGCGCACGACCAAACAACATGGACATGACCCTTGCTCAACGCATGGCACGAAAACTCACTGAACTTGTCCAAGAAGGAAAAACGCAAATGATGCCCGCAGTTCTTGCCGGCAAAGAATATGCAATCCCATTCAGCGAGATTCAGACCGATAACACTGTCGACCGAGACCTTGCACTCTTAGCCAATCGTTTGAGCATCTAAGCGAAAGTGCAAGAATGAAGCACACAGAGAACAATGTGAGGAGGGTGCAAAGATTGACTTAGTGTCCTTTATGCAAGTCTTCATGTTCTTTGTGGCTTCCTTTAACCACAAAGGCGCGGAGCATTTCACAAAGCGCACAAAGATTGCACGGATTCAAAGACAAAAAGAACGGGTCGGAAACCTGCTCAAACTTTTTACGACACTATCATTCTGAACGAAGCAAAGCATGTAACGAGTAGTGAGTAATAAAGTCGTTTTTGCTTCTCACGCTTCACTTCTCGCTTCTCACTTCTCACTCCTCACTTCTCACTCCTAATCAGTAATGTGTATAGCAAGCGGAAATAAATATCTTTCCAGCTTCGGCATTCGATTGTTGCGAAAGCAGATGGAAGTTGCGTGCGCCAAGTGAGTGGGAAACCCTTGCCGCAATCGCCCATGCGCCCAGACCTGAACCCAATGTTTCGCCGTGCAACACGGTCATGCGAATCAGCGCACCGTAATCACGTTCGCGTATGCCCGCCATAAATTCTTCTACAAGCGGCGTGTGTTCAGGTGAAAGATTGAAGTTATTGACGGCAATAACAAGCGCGTTTTTAGAAGTCAAAATTTCAGAAAGTGCCGCTGCCGCTTCGTTGCAAAGGTCAAACGTCTGATTGCCGATAAGTAGCGGAACAATACGGAACGGATAATGCTTGCCAATCGTGCGTTGCAACAGCGGAAGTTGAATTTCAATCGAAGAGCCTTTTGGCAATCCTAATTCAGAGATGAAAAAGTCATCATCTTCATCGCAAAGTTCGTTGCGCGCATAGTCGCTCAGTTCAATGTTGCCAAGTGGCGTGCCAAAGTAGCCGTAGCCTGAAATCACCAAACGATTAAACTTGTCGACAGTAGGCGCAACAAAAACAATCAACTCATATCGCGCCGATTCAACATGGCGATAGCCTTCTGCTAAAATCGGGAGCACATGCTGGTAATGGTCGTGCGGCACAAGCAGGGTGCGCACATATGGAATCAACGGCTTTTCAGGATTCTGATTCGCAACAGCAAGTGCCGCATCAACTTGTGCGGTTAAGACTTGTGCATCGGCAGGGTATAACTTTCCTGCAAACATTGGCGGACGGACAGTTCGACTTGGCGGCAAATTTGACATAGCCACAGGCAAAATAGATTCAAGTGCTGAATAAGCAGGCATATCACAAAAAGTTAATTGGAAAAGTGAAATGAAAAAGGTTCAAAGGTAAAACGACAATACTTCACTTGCGACTGCGCCGCCGCTTTGGAACAGCAGGGCGTTCAGGTTTGACCGAGCCAGGCTTGGCTTTTCGACCACGCCGCCGTGAAGAAGGCTGGTCTGGATTGGTATCATCAGTCGGAAAAATTTCGCCCGTTGATGAATAGATTTCAATCACATTACCATCAGGGTCTTGCAGAAAAAACGCACGCCCATCTCGGCGATTCGCAGGCGAAGTAAGCAAATGAACTTGCATCTCTTTCAAATAGGCATGAGCGGCATCGACTTCCGCATCGGTTGCAAGGCGTAAGCCAAAGTGGTCTAAATGAAAATCACGGTCGCTTTGAGCAGGCGTTTCGGCTTTAACAAGCACAAGTGAGTCGCCCTCAGCAACAAGATACGTCATGTTGATACCAAGACGGTGATGAAGTCGGAAGCCAAGAATCTTCGTGTAAAACTCCTCTGACTTGCGTAGGTCATTAACACGCAAGGTGATTTGGCTAATGCCCGTGAGTTTGAGCATGCGAAACTGATGTTAGGGTTTAGATTTTCGCCCGCCTTCGCGAGTGTCGCGATATTCAAAAGTGTATTTCTTTTCCAAAAATTCTTCGATAGCGGTTATCGTTGGTTTCGGCATTTTTTCATAGCGGACGCTAATGCTTACTTGTTCAGGAAAGACGCGGTCGGCTTCGGCTTCATTGGCAGGATTGCGCGATTTCATCTTGAACGGTGCAAGTTTTTCTTCTAATTCAGCGCGCAGTTGCTCATTGATTTCTTTCGCTCGGCGCGACAGAGCAACCGTAATCTCATAAATGTTCGACGATTGATGTTTGAGTTTCTCAAAATCAACTGGTTTAACTGGCATAGATGAAATATGTTAAGAATTAAGAAAATTTTGGATAATCTGTTTGACTTCTGAAATTGTCCGTTGCAAATCATCATTGACCACACACACATCAAATTGGTCGGCTAACGACAGTTCATAATCGGCGCGCGCAAGCCGTATCAACATCATATCAGGAGATTCCGTTTTACGCTTCATCAAACGCTCTTTAAGAACTTCAAGACTGGGTGGCTTGATGAACATAAGCAAGGAACGATTGCCGTAGTGTTTTTTGATGTTCAGCGCACCATCTACATCTAAATCCAAAAGCAAGTGATTGCCACTGTTCAAAACCTTTTCAGTTTCAGATTTGAGTGTGCCGTAATAGTTATCAAAGTGTCGTGAATGTTCAATAAATCCCTGCTTAGCAATTTCGGCTTCAAAAGCCTCTTTCGAGAGAAAAAAGTATTCTCGTCCATGTTCTTCGCCTTCACGCTTTTCGCGTGTGGTAGCGGAGACTGAAAATTTGAGCGTCGGAATGTCGGCTAAAATTGCTTTGGCAATCGTGGATTTGCCCGTTCCCGATGGCGCAGTAAAGACGATAAGTTTGCCTTGGGTTGTTTGCATGCCACATGCATAAAAAGTTCTGAATGTTCATCAAAAACATCTTACTCGATATTTTGAACCTGCTCACGAATTTTTTCGAGTTCTTCTTTGATAAACACGGTCTTTTGAGAAATTTCCGCATTTTGTGATTTAGCCGCAATGGTGTTTGCTTCACGGCTTTGCTCTTGCAGAATGAAGTTGAGTTTTCGCCCCGCAGGCTCGCCAGAGTCCAACGCTTCCAAGAAGAACTTATTGTGACTTCTGAATCGGACACACTCTTCGGTGATGTCCATTTTATCCGCCAGCAAAACGATTTCCATTTCCAGACGCTCTTTGGCGAATGATTCATCGCCCAAAAGGTCTTTAACTTTTTGGCGCAGTTTGTCTTTTGTAGCAGAAAGAGATTCGCGAGAAATCGCCTCAATATCTGCGAGAACTTGATTGATAGCCGCAATACGTGCTTTGAAATCAATCGTCAGTTGTTCACCTTCTTTGCGGCGCATTTCACGAAGCGAGTCAATCGCCGCTTGAAGGGCGTGGCTGATTACCTTCCACTCACGCTCCAACTCGGCACTTTCGTCGGTTGAGACTTCAAAAACTTCTGAAAACTTCAAGAGATGTTCAAGCCGAATCGGCTCATCAATGCCCGAAATCGTTTTCAGTTCAGAGAGCATGGTCATATAGGCTTTGACCGCATCAGGCTTGATTCTGATGGGAAGGTCAGGCTTGTTTTCACGCTCCAACTGAACTACGGCAGAAATTTTACCGCGTTGTAAGGCTTTCCGAATCAACTCGCGTGCTTCTAACTCGAAGCCGCTGAATTGGCGAGGCAGTTTGACGGAAATCTCAATGAAGCGACTATTCACGGAACGAATTTCCGCTGTCGCACGAAGTCCGAACTCGGCATATTCGCCGCTTCCGAACCCCGTCATGCTTTCTATCATTTTTGAAAAATTCGAATTCAAAAAGCGAATATAACCAAAGAGACTGTAACAAATATAACTGGCACTTTTCGCCGCTATGAATAACTTACACCAACAGCAAACGACCTGTTTTAACCTGTGAGACGGCTTATTGCAATTTTCTTCGCATTCTTTTCTTTGAACATACGCGCTCAACCAGTTGATGAGCACGATGTGGTCAGTTGGACAACCGCAATGCTAACGATGCGCTTTGACGAAACGCCCTTTGCAATGCAAGTCTTCGCACAAACGCGCTTCACGCAAAACGCCTCGCGATTTCAAACGACCGTTTTCAGCGTTTGGGGGCTGTATCGACTCATTCCATCGACATCTATCGGTGTGGGCTATACGATTCTCACACCAATCAACAATCGATTGTTAGATGTTGTTGCGCTTCAACTCTCACACGAGATGCGGATAGAGAATGTGCCGTTGAGCCTGCGCTTTCGTGCGGAAAATCTGACTTGGCGTTCTCCCGATGACTTCTTTGTTGAAATCATTTCAGCCTTGCGCTTCCGATTCCGACCTGAAATCACCCTCCCGATTTGGAAACATTACGGACTGCTGTTAAACAACGAAATTTTTTGGGGCGTGAGCGAGCCAATTTTCAATCAAAACCGTGCGCAAATCGGAATCCGATACCGAGAAGGCGGAGTAACTATCGACGTGCTTTACCAACATCGATTCATCAATCGCGTGATTGGCTTGCCCGACCGAATCGAGCATACCTTGCTCCTGAACTTCTTTTACACCATAACGCTCTGAACATAGTCGCACAAAACCGAGTGAAAATGTTTGATTTTGAAAACCATTTTTTAACTTCACTTAATTAACAAGAGTAAGTCAACTCCAACAAGAAAGCTAAAATGTCAGAAATAAAACATTACGAAGTAGTCATTATCGGCTCTGGTCCAGCAGGATTGACGGCGGCAATTTATGCCTCACGCGCCAACTTGAAGCCACTTGTCATAGAAGGCACTCAACCAGGCGGACAGCTGACCATCACAACCGAAGTGGAAAACTTCCCCGGATTTCCGCATGGAATTTTGGGACCGAAGCTGATGGACGATATGCGCGAGCAAGCCAAACGCTTCGGAACAGAGTATCTTTACGGAAGCGTAACATCAGTTGACTTGTCGCAACGACCCTTCAAAGTAACGGTTGATGAAAAGAAAATTATCTTGGCGGAAACGCTGATTATTGCTACGGGCGCATCAGCACGATTGTTAGGGTTGGAATCGGAAAAAAAGTATATGGGCTATGGCGTTTCAGCGTGCGCCACTTGCGACGGCTTCTTCTACAAAGGCAAAGAAGTAGTGGTGGTCGGCGGCGGCGACAGCGCAATGGAAGAAGCAAACTTTCTGACGAAGTATGCAACAAGCGTAACGATTCTGCATCGGCGAGAAGAGTTCCGTGCCTCAAAAATTATGCTCGAACGAGCCAAAGCCAACCCAAAAATCAAGTTCGTTACAAATGTGATTGTAGTCGAAATTTTGGGCGACGGAAAAGTCGTAACTGGTGTGCGCATCAAACACACAAAAACAGGCGAACAGTCAGAAATCCCATGCGATGGCGTGTTCATCGCAATTGGTCATACCCCAAACTCCGCATTGTTCAAAGGACAGTTGGAACTCGATGAAAATGGTTACATCATCACTAAAAAAAGTTCCACTGAAACAAGTGTGCCAGGTGTGTTTGCATGTGGGGATATTCAAGACAGTGTGTATCGGCAAGCCGTTACTGCGGCAGGAACAGGCTGTATGGCGGCTATCGACGCAGAACGATTCTTGGAACAACAGAAAAGTCTCACTCAAACAGAAGTCGAAGCGCATTTCTAAAATCCTACAAAAGAGTTTTGCTTTTTTAGGGGGCGATCCTGTATATTGCGCAAGTATTCGTTACATTTGCTCTCAACCAAGCATAAATCAAGGTTAGCATTCGTGATGAATTATGGTGTAGGTTTCCGATTACAAGAAGACGTTTGCTAATACAGTATCTCACAAGTTTAAACCATTGCACGACGCTTGAAGAATCGTTATTTCACAAAACCCTGTCTGCTGCTTTTGATTGTGTTTGCGCCCCTCTTGGCATCTGCGCAAGACATCTACTCGAATCTATCATTGCCAACTGATAGCCTGTTCCTATCGGATAGGCAATATATTACTGATTTGTTGCGCAAGGAACGCTACCTCAATTTGCTTGCAACCAACATTGAACTCATAACAAATGAAGCAAAACGGTTCCCAGTCCGATACAAATTTACTCCACAAGAAGAGCGCACAATTCTCAGCGACATTGATAAGAAACTCAAACAGACCGCAGATGTTGATAGCCTTGAAAAAGTCTATACCCGACTACAAAAGCAATTAGATTCAAGCCGAAAGGCATTCGACCAACTTGACCGAGCAACACCGAAAAAAAGCAAAGAAGAACTTGACCGTGACCCCGTTGCAAAAGCCAATGCAGAGCGGCTCAAACTTGCCGAAGAAGAAGTGAAAGCGATTGAGGAATTAGCAACCGAAACAAAAAAACTTTTAGATAAACTTCGTAGTAAAAGAGAAGTAACGCGCGAAGCGATTGAACGCTACATGTTTGAAGGAAAAAAACGATTGGTGCTCCTTCTGCGCGATTACTCTCGTCTCAATATTCAGGATTTCGGCTATTCAGGAAGTAGCAAAACCTTTTACAACTTTGCGGATAAATATGAATATGAGCGATTCGTTCAGTTTGCCCGCTTTTACGCTATCTGCAATGAATACAAAGCCATGCGAAAAGCCTTGTTAGACGCCCTTGATGATGATTTCAAAAAGCGTCTTTATCGCATTGAACTCTCGTCAGCCGTAGATGTCTACAACCGAAAGGACTATGGGACAGCACTGCTTTACCTTAACGACCTCTATGAAGCTTACAAGGGAGAGTATGGTGAGATTGAAGACCTAATCTACTACCGTGCAGAAGCCAACTTTGGGCTTGGATACTACAACGATGCAAGGGAGTTGTATGAACAACTCTGCGCCAAGTACTCGTCGCCTGAATACGAAGAGATGAATTACTTTGAAAAAACGGAAAGCGAGATTAAAAAACTTGAAGCAGACTTGATGGCACAAAAAGACTCCATCAGCATCATAAAACGTCGGTATCAATCACTAATGACCGCAGCAGTAGCACAAGAAAACAGTGAGCAAGCAGGCTACGCAATACGCCAAATCAACAAACAGTTACAAATTATTGATGAGGAAATTGAAGAAATAGAAAAAGGACTTGTGAGGATTCGTAACAAGTATGCAGAAACGGTCAATGAGAGACGAAACAACCCAAAAATAGCAAATCTCAAAGTGGCTAAGAGAGCACCCTATCGATTGCAAGCAATGTATCGGCTTCTCTTCATGAGCTACGCCTACAACGATACAAAACAGTTCCAAGCCGATTTGGAACGATTCAAGCCGTATCTCAAGAAAGACAATGATTACGCTAATAAGATTCGTGTGTTAGCGGCAACGATGGAATACCGCAACAAACAATATGAAAGTGCAATCAGTTGGGCAAGAGAAGTTCCCGAAGACTCTCCAATGCGTAATGATGCTGACTATGTCAAAGGACTGGCGTATCTTGAATTGCAAAACTTAGACCAAAGCGTAGATGCCTTCAGCAAAATCGTTTCGCGAGGTCAAGGGCTGTTTGAAAAGCAAAGTTACATTCAAAACGCCGCCTATCTCCAACTCGGCAACATCGCTTACACCAAAGCAAATCGCTTAATGCAAGAAGCAAGAAAAATTTTGAGCGATGATAAAGAGAAACGACAACAAGCCGATTCGACATTACAAGCCGAGTTCAAGCGTTATGTGCGTTCCAGACAGGCAAACATTTACGACCGACAGCTAGCAAAAATTTTAGACCAAATTGTCGCCCAAGACACAGTGATTGAAAAAGTTGCGAACCTGTTGGGGTCAGAACTGCTCGAGCTTGCTATCTCGGAACGTGACTTTCAACGACTCACATATGAACTTCAAAGCAGAGGGGAGCAAATTGACAAAGCCGAAAAAGATTTGGCAAAAATTCAAAACGAAATTGAGTTGATTCAAAAAGAAGGGCGGATTGCATCGGAACGCCTCAGACGAATAAAGGAAACACTCACAAGATTGCAAAACCAAGCAGCACAGGCGCGATTTAACCTCTACAAAAAATTTGCACAACTCGAGTATGCAAAAGCCGAAGAGCTGTTCGAAAAGGTCGACCGGGGGTATGTCGGTAAAGATATTGCGCGCACTGGAACGCTTTGGGCAAAGTTCCGACAAAACCGACAACGAGAAGTTGAAAAAGACATCGAGCAGTATGCACGAAACTTCCGTAGTTCTGAAAATCTCTATGAAACGATGTTTCTTTCCGGATACATGAAACACATCAAAGACCCGACAGATGCCGATATGATTATGAAAGAGTATGACTTCGTCTACAACGGAATGATGGCATTTGATTTTGCAGATAAGTTCTTGGAGCAAAGAAGCATTTTAAGACAGCAGAAAACACTGACGGAAGCCATCGTTTCCACTTCGAACAACCCAACCGAAATTCAACTTGGGGCAAAATTGAGCGTGCTTCAAGAGAGCGCATTGAAACTCTTGGTGTTAGACCGAGCCGCAATTACAAAAGCGAAAAATTCGCTTCTGCCTGATGAACGGAAGGCATTGTTACGAAATCGTCTCGAGGAGATTAAACAAGTCAGAACGGCAATCCCAGCAACATTCAAGAACCTTGTATCCGCCGCCGAAAAAACACAACAGGCTGTGGAGAAATTGCTCAAGATGAGCGTGCAAACACTTTCTGACGAACAACATCTGTTCGCAAAACACGCACCCACATTGATTGCAGGAGAAAAAGCCGATTACCAACGCGACATTGAATTCTACAAAAAAGTAGCACGCGAAGAGTTTCTGCGTGCCGATAGACAAGCAAAGGCAATGCAAACCGCTGTAACTGGAAATGACCCCCGCAAAAAGTTGCTTTATGCCTTTTACGCAGACAACGCAAACCTTCAGAAAAACCAAAGCAACACGGTCGAGACCATTTTGGCTCAACGAGAATTTTTTGGAACCCGTATCATTGAACGCACAGGAATATCAGCACAATACGCATTAAACAGTTTGATGTACAACGAAATCCAGAAGAGCCGAGCCCAGATTGCAAATTACGAACGTATTGTTGGTACATTCAGAAACGCAGTCAAGCGAAAAATCGGACAGTTGGAGTTCTACTTGAGCCAAATAGATATGGAATCAACGGGAGAGACGAAAGCAATCACACGTGCCGACATTCTCCAACAAGAATTTGATTCAAACATCAAAGATTTCAGAAAAGCGTTTTTCATTGGCACAGATTACTTAAAACTCTCCAACATCAAAGAACAAAAAAATATACAAGTGCCATAAAAAAGTGTATATTCGCAGTGCTTCAAAAACATCAAGCAAAAAGCAAAGTTTATCATAACTAAACTTTATCTAACAAAGACAACTTAACCCAATCGGAGGCATCACAATGAAAGGAAACAACAAGCTTTTTCTGTGGGCAGTAATTATCGCATCGACCGTCATTTCCTATCTAATCTACTTCTTTGTGTTCGGACCTGCACCCAAAGGATCACTGTTGCACAACTTCTACGAAGGAGGCCCGATTGTTGGTTCGCTCATGGCTTCCATGATGGTATTGATTGTTGTGGTTACCGAACGTGTAATCTCTTACAACAAAGCACGCGGTAAAGGAAGGTTTGAAAAGTTAATGCAAGAAGTAAAAAAATACTTGGAAAAAGGAGCCATCAACGAAGCCTTGCAAGAATGTGAAAAACATGGGAGTGCGGTTGCCTCATCAATTGCAAGCGGACTTGAACGGTATCGTTCGCTTGATGAAGTTGAACCTCGTTTCAACGCCAAAATCCAAGAAGTGCAAAAAGCGATTGACGAAGCGGCAAACTTTGAATCTGCTCAGTTCGAAACCAACCTGACACCAATTAAAACGATTGCAACCATTGCGACCCTTATTGGGCTTTTGGGAACAACGGTTGGTATGATTCGCGCGTTTTCGGAAATTTCAAAAGCAGGGGGAACACCTGACCCAACAGCACTTTCAGGTGCAATTTCCGAAGCCCTTTACAACACAGCAGGCGGTCTCTTCACTGCTATCTTGGGAACAACCATGTATAACTACTTCAAAGCTGAAATTGATAACTTTACCTACTTCATTGATGAAGCGGCTTTCGAAGTGATTCAAACGCTCACGATTTCTCGCAGAAATCTTATCTCTGAACGAGAACGCGCACAATAACGGCTTGATTAAATGAAAAAGGGAGTGCACGCACTCCCTTCTCTTAAAACTTCATATTCAAAGCGAAAGTGATATGAACTTTTTTGGATTCTTCATGCACGGCGGAGAAGATGCGATTGACCTTGCGCCCTTGGTCGATATTGCCTTCTTGCTCTTGACCTTTTTTATGATGACGACAACCTTTTCTCCGCAAGAAGCCTTGAAAGTTGAAACGCCAAGGTCATCTTCTTCTCTGTTAGAACCTGTTAAGCAATACATCATCGTTACGGTCGGCGACAGTACAAAAGAAAACCGAATTCGCGTTTATATGGATGAGTATAACACTCGAATTGCCGCACTCTCAAACAAATACGGTCAAGCCGCCGCCCAAAGCACGGAAGGGGTAGAAATCGGAAAAATGGAAAACCCCAATGACCCCGCTGAAATGGAAAAGGTTATGAAAGACCTCAAAGAAGTTCTGTTACTTGCACGAACAGCAGACCCAAAGCAAACAATTGTCTTGAAGGCAGATAAGGCAGTGAAGTTTAATGTCATCTATAAAGTCATGACGATGATGAAAGAAGTTCGCTTCGAGCAAGTGCAAATGGTAACTATGATGGAAAAATAACTATTAACCGAATCGCTAAATCTCCTAAGACCAATGAAAACTTCAGAAGACAGAGGACATCGTGTTAAGCACGAAATGCGCGAAGGAAAAACAAATGCGCAAGCACGAAAAATCAAAAAGTACAATGAAAAAAGCGATGAAACATCGCACGTAGACCTGGCACCAATGGTCGACATTGCGCTTCTTTTACTGATGTTCTTTATGGTAACCACATCATTCAATAAGCCAAATGTTTTTTTGATGGGACTGCCAAAGGAGAGTGCAAATGCAAAACCAGTGCCTGTCAATCCAAACTTTGTAATGACCGTTCAGATTGCAAAAAGTGGAAATGTTTATATTCATCGCGGATTGGAGGGACCTTCAAATCTTCCAAAGCGTGTTCCATTAGACCAAATTGAAAAGTATGTGCAACAGGTTCGTGAGCAGGTGCTCAATGACCCTGAAAATAGGACGAAATCGGAAGTTGTAACGGTCGTGAAAATCCACAGAGAAAGTTTGTATGACTCAATGATTAATGCACTTGATGAAGTCTTTCGCGGAGGCGTTCAAAAGTGGGCGACATCGGAAATGAAGCCTGAAGAAATGACAAAAATTGATGAATTAGAAAGAGGTGCTGGTGGTGCACAATCCCAATAAAATCGGAGGATAATCACAATGAAGACCCGCTCAAGAGAACTGAGTGCTCAAATCGAGATGCGGTGGTATGCAGAAGAACCCTTTGCATACAAAATCCGCAAAGAGATGCAAAAACGTCTCATAATCGGGCAAATACTTGCCGTGTCTTTTTTCATAATATTACTGACAATTTATTTCATCAGGCAAGCGATAGATGGGACAGTTGAAGTGGAAGTGAAGAAGAAAAAATTAGTCGTATTGGAGGCACAAAACATTGAACCGCCACCGCCGCCTGATGTCAGGCAACAAGAAGTTGTAACCGATGAAGGCGGAGGGGGGTCAGAATCAGCCCTTGCCGCCAGTGCGGAGGCACGCGGAGAAGCATCGGCTGAAGCAGCGGCGGCTGTGGAAAGCGCACTCGGAGCAGCATTAGAAGGGTTATTCAGTCAAGCCGAAGGATTGCCAACCCCAACAGCAGGAGCAACAGGCACAGGCGAAGGATTACTCGGTAGCGTGGGCGCAGGAGGCGGACTCACAGGACTTGCTGGTGTTGGATTCGGTGGCGCGGGCGGACTTGGTGGTGGCGAAGTTGGGTTCGGTGCTGGCGGCGGTGCAGGACTTGGCAGTGCCGGACGCGGAACAGGACTCGGCGGCGGCAGCGGACGCGGAACAGGTATGGGAGGTCGCGCACTGCGCCTTGCAGTTCGTGCCCAAAACTTAAAAACGCAAACAGGATTGCGTCCCGCCGCAGAAATTCAAAAGGTTGTTGACAAAAACCAAGGCGCAATTGAAGAGTGCTATGCTGCGGCACGAAGTAACACCGACGCAAAAGGAAAAATGACTGTTCGAATTATTATCGCTCCAGATGGAGCCGTTACAAATGCACAGGTTGCGGCTTCCACAATAAGAAATGAAAGCCTAAACCGATGCGTCGTCGCAAAGATGAAACGAATGAGGTTTTCATCAATTCCACAAAAAGTAAACCAGAGCGTTGATATCCCATATGATTTCAGAGAAATGGAGTAATACTCTTATAGAACTCATAGAAAAATTGATAAGTTAGGGAGGGCATAACTACGCCTTCCCTTTGTATGTTATTTATCAGCCCTAACGTCTGGTGATACACATTTGGCGACGTAATCAAAGACTTACATCTCACCTCGCAGAAAAAGGAAAAAGCAGCAATGTTAAAAAAAATACTCCATTACATCATACTCTACAATGTTACCTGTTTCAGTGCGATTTTGTTGCTTGGGATATGTGTTTGCTCCTTGCGAACATTTGCAAAAGAGCAAAAACAGGAAATTGACAGTGCTGCCGTAATAAACAGCCAACAAATTGCCCTTTCCACTTCTCGCCTGATACCAAGAGATGTCATGCGCGCAAAAACAGGAAATCTCGAGACAGATAATATCTTTTCCTCCTTCACAACGCGCCAAATTCAGTTGATACTGCGTGAATATGAAAAGAAATTAGAAAAGACAAGAGAACGAAAGCAGAAAATTACACAGACAAGTCTCAATGTTGCAGAGCAGTTTCTAAAAGTTTTTCCTGACAGCAAGGTCGCCGATGAAATTGCTATCAGGTATGCTGATCTCTACTATGAGAAAGTAACCGAAGAATACTATGCCAAGCGCGCTCCATATGATAGTGCCTTTGCATTATTTCAAAATTCAGAAGAGTATAAAAATTATCTTAAACAAGTAGACGCTTGGCTTGCAGGAGGCATGGATGAGAATACAAAACCTAAATTACCAGATAGTGCGCCTGTTCCACCAGATCCGAAATTAGATGAAGTCATTGCACTTTATGACCGTATTATCAATGATATGCCCCAAAGCCCATATGTGGCTGATGCACTTTATGGGAAAGCGTTTATACTCGGAGAACGATATAGCGACTATTCTGCATTACGCACCTACCAATACGAGCGGAATATGCCTAATGCTAAGCGTTGGGAACGAAAAGAAGTAGAAGATAGAAGACGAGAAGCAATCTCAGTCTTAGGACAAATTATCCGCAGGTTCCCTGATAGTCGATATGTCGTTGACGCATACATGCTCACGGGCGAATACTATTTTAACTCACGACGTAACCAGCCCAAATCAACCAGAGACGCAATACCATACTATCAAAAGGCAATAGATTTAATTGCCAAAAAAGGGGAACGCTCTGAGTATTTTAACCAAGCCCTCTATAAATTAGGGTGGTCATATTACCGACTCGCAGAATACCCACAAGCAATCGTATACTTCACACAACTTGTTGATGAAATTGAAAAAGCCGAAGAGATATTTGAGGGGGGAATGCTACCTGATTATGTTCGGACAGATATGAAAGACGAGGCAATGGAGTATATTGTTGCATGCTTTGTCAAAATTCAAGATCAAATTGACAGAGACAAAACAGCAATCGCTTTACTTGACAATTATTTTAGTTCAATGCCGAGGAAGCGATATGCGCCACTCATTTATGAAATGCTCGGAGAAAGTTACGAACGTTCGCTTCAACCACCTGAAAAAATTAATGAAGTTTATACAACGCTGTTGAGACGCTATCCAAACTATGAGCGAGCACCGCTTGTTGCACATAAAGTTATCAGTCAGTTAGACTTGCAAGCACGAAACAGCGAAAAACTTGGAAAAGAATTAGAGGAACTGGAGGCAATGTTGTATGAAGAGCGAAAAAACTTGTATTACCGGTATGGGCGAAACAGTGCTTGGTTCAAAGACTTACAGCGACGAATGGACGCTGTAAGCGCAGGAAAAATCTTGCCCTTTGAAGAGCAAAGTGTCAGAACTTCGGGTTTTGATGCAACGATTCTCGCATTCGCCGATAGTATTTCTAAAAAAGTATTGTTTGAGAACATTCGCTATGGAATTGACCAAGCTGCAATTTTAGAGGGAAGTGAGCAACCACCGGAAAACAAAGCGCATATTTTAGACTACCCTATGTCGTTTCGTTTGAAAAAAGCAAAAGAGTTTTATGAGCAAGTTGTAAAAGATGTTGAAAACTACACGTCTTTCTTCTCACGCTATGATGAAAAAGCATTTTGGGCGCAGTTTCAACGGGCGCAAATTTTAGATTATAAGTTGGGTAGAACAAAAGATGCTGTACCTGCATACTTGGAAATTGCTAAAAATTTCGCATATGATAGCATGCGCTTAGATATAGAAGATGAATACTCGCCTATTATTTCATTTAGACGGGAATCGCTTAAACAAGCATTTGGGTATGCCGATTCACTTTGCCAATTAAGTAAATCTGCAATTTATACACCGGGTTTGGATACACTTGCGCGATTTTCAGGTGCCCCTGATTCGCTAAAAGAAGAAGAGAAACTATTTTTAGAGGTAGCAGATCTTTATATTCGCCTCTACCCGCACGACTCCATTTCTGTCAATTTAATTAAAGTGATTTCCGACTTTTATATTGCAAAAGGAATGTTGAAAGAATACCGCGAAGCTAACTCGCGACTTGTTCAATACTACCCTATTCAGACAATCTATTCAGGAACGGTTTACAATTTGATGGATAATGCTTACTTCGTAGAAAAAGATTATGGATTAAGCGAAAGGTTAGCGAAAGCCGTTTACTACGGACCCAACACAGGCGACCCAAGGTGGGAAGCTCAAAAGCGAGATGCATATGAGAAAATTGGTTACTCTATCGGGAATAGAGCAGACTATTACCATAGAAAAGGAAACTATGCTGCAGCAGGAAGAGAATATGAACGTGCATTTAGAGAAGTTAGAAGATGGGCTAAAGCTGATGAAGCGGCTGTTTTAGCGGCTGATAACTACGTACTTGCGGGCATGACCGAAGACGCAGTAAGGATTAATAACGACCTCTTCAACACGACAAACGACCCTATCTACAAAATCAAAGCATACAAAGGAATTGCGTATGCCTACTCAAAAGCAGGAAATAAATTAGCACTGGCGCAGGCAGTCGAGAAAATTGCAGATACTTTCTCAGATTCAGTCGGAATTGTAGAAGAAAATTTATACGAAGCAATCAGAATTTATCAAGGCATGGACAGCCTTGACCAAGCCATTCGTGTAACTGATAAATATCTCAATCGGTTTCAAGCAGATTATCTGTCAGCAGTTCAACGAGGAACAGAAACAGCTTATCAAAATCGTTCCGATAAAGTGGCACTAAATCGTATTGACTTGTTCAAGAAGAAAGGCGAAGAACAAGGAATTTTTGAAGCATATGGACTCTACGCAGACAATTATACAAATAGTCCTCAAAGTGTCTTAGCCTATTTTAAAAGAGGTGAGTATTTACAACAACGTGGTGACATCAAAGGTGCGCAAGCAGAATTCGAAAAAGCAATTGCTCGAAATAGTGCGCTACCAGAAGGAAAACAAAACCCATTTTGGGCAAGTGAAAGTTTATACCGATTGAGCCAAATCTTGCTCAATAACTTGAAACAAACACCAGTTAATTTGGTTGTTAAACCTGACGCGTTCATCACAAGCAACGAAAAGACGAAAAAAACTACCACGAAAAAGAAAAAGAAAGATGAGCCAGTTATTGAAAAACAGCAAGCAGTAATTGAATTTGATAATAAGGCCGCTTTGGGATACAAGGAAAGCCTCTATAATTACTTATCCAAAATGATTCGCATTGGGGGCTACCGACAAGTAGAGGCAATTTACAATGCAGGGTACACGGCTGAATTAATGGCAAAAAAATATGAAATTTTCCCTGATTCGTTGGAAAAAATTCGTAATGAACGCGGCGATAGTATCAATCCTCAAAAATTGCTATACAACCAAGTCCTTGCAAATCAAGAAGCAGGGGAATTTTTCAGGGGAGCAGGAAACGATTACTATCGGACAATCAAAAATCTTACACAGGCGAAGTCTGATTTCATAAAAATGAGAGAGCGAGAGCCTGATTCCTTGAAAATGACTCGCAAGAAAATAAAAGACTACCCAGACTCGGTTTCTTCTTACATAGCACTCATTGCTCAGTATCTCAGACCTGGAACAGGAGGTCCATATGCTGACTCCATAATGGAAACGATGAGACCATTTGTTGAACAATGGATTGTTCAAAATGCAACTGATGTGCCTGATGACGTGATCTTAGCCACAATCGATGGTTCAGTAGAGAAAGCAAGAGATAAAGTATCCGAGATGTTCTATCGTGCAGGATTGATGAAAGAAAAAAGTATTACGCTCTATCAAAATAAGTTCCGAGTTCCGAAAGATTTATTAGATGAAAAAGGCGTGGTTACAGTCAAAAGAAAACGAATGAAGCCCGTTGTGATTGATGTGAGAGACCTCGTAGAACTTGCGGCACAGGTTGATGCAACTGCAAGATACATTCGCCCATTAGCACAACAATCAATGGAGGTATATGAACAAGGCGTTGCACGCTCAAAAGAATTAGGGTTGAAAAATGAATATGTGAAACTCTCTGAACAAGCACTCTTGAGATTAGCAACTGTAACAGTTGACCGAGCCGATTCGCTTTCACGTTCAGCGTTGAAACTTTTCGATAAGTACGATAAGTCGTATCAAGACCAGTTGGCAGAGACAAAGAAAGTAACTTTGCAAGGCGTTACAGATTTTAGCGTTAAAGCGGCAAAAATGCGTAGTGCGTTGCAAAAAAGCTACACAGAACTGATTGTTCCTTCACTTGAAGAGTATGCAGAAGCCTACAATCAACTCAAAAGATTAAACGCACCGCCCGACCGACTGCGAGAACTGGCTAAAAATGCAATGTCATTCGTTTATGAAATCGGTGTAGGCTACTATCGCCGTGCGTTAGATATTGAAAAGCGAATTGAACTCTACAATAAAATCAATAATGAAGATTTGGAAAAATCTTGGTATGGAGATGCCGCAGTTGCGTATGACGATATTAGAAAACTCTGCCGCCAAGTTGCCGCAGTTGTGTTAGGTGAAGTTATTAGGCTTAATGACAAATTCGACGATTACCAAGATGACAATTTTATCGCAAGTTTGAGAGCATTAGTTGATATTGACCCATCAATCGCAGCTATTCTTGGAAAAGAATCTGAAAAGGAAAACATTATCTCAACAAGTGCAGATTGGGTATTCGTTGATACAGTGGCGATGGAGGATGACTTTAACTGGTTCAAGAAAGATTACAATATCTCAAAATGGATGCCTGTTACTGTTAATTCAGGGACTGAAAAGGTAAATTATATTATTAAAGTTAATGACACAACCTTTGCGGTTGGTGAGACAAGCGTGTCGCCTATCTGGTATGCGCCACTTGCGCCACCCGCGCCAAAGCCAGTAGCACCAAAGGTACCTGCGCCTGCGCCGACGCCTGAACAACCGGCTCAACAAGTGCCTGCACCTGCGCCGACGCCTGAACAACCGGCTCAACAAGTGCCTGCACCTGCGCCGACGCCTGAACAACCGGCTCAACAAGTGCCTGCGCCTGCGCCGACGCCAGAGCAACCTGTTCAGCAGGCACCTGCGCCTGCGCCGACACCTGAACAACCGGCTCAACAAGTGCCTGCACCTGCGCCGACGCCAGAGCAACCTGTTCAGCAGGCACCTGCACCTGCGCCGACACCTGAACAGCCGGCTCAACCTGCGCCAGATACAACAGGTAAAAGTGGATATAGAAAAGTAAATCCATTGAAACGGGTCATCTTGAATGTGCAAACACAACACTATGCACAAGAGTCGACACCAGATCCAGTAAAGGCTGATAGCGTTGTCGTTCCAATTCAAACATCGAGAGACACGACTGCGGCTGTTCAACCAGCACCTTCAATTACAAGAACACCGTCATTCGTATATTTTAGAAAAGAATTTGAGTTCAAAGGTGCGTTCAGAACAGCACAACTCGTACTTTCAAAAGATTTGCCATTAGACCAAATGGAAGTTTATGTGAATGAATTGCTGATTGACTTACTCGGCGACCAACTTCAATTTACCTTTGACTCAACGCTCTACAACAAAATAGATACCTCACGACAAGTGATGTATGAAATCTCAGCCAAATTACAGCCAGGTAGGAATATCATCGCTGTTAAAGTGCCAGGAGACCTTAAAACAAGCGACGGTTTGAAAATGGCAATTTATTACTCTTACTTCGGAGAATTAACTGATGAGCAATTAAGAAAAATGAAAAATATTATTCTCAAAAAACGTAAAGCACAGCAACAGCAAATCAGAAGCGAAGGCGGATAAACTTATCCTATTAACGGCTATGAAAATTATACTTGCACTTTTTATCGGACTGCTAACAATTTCCTTGATAACGGAAGAAGCATCGGCTCAAAGCAAAAGAAAGGCAAAAGGGAAAAGCAAAACAACAGAGACCGATAAGAAAAAGCCAGTTGACGCGGCTGATACTATTTTGGAAGAACGAACTATCACAACGAAATTAGAAACCCCGCGCACAAAATTTGTAGTAGATAGAATGTATCCCGATGTGAAAGTCGATTTTGGCAGATTTGGAGACTTATCGGAAGCCATAAACGGAGACGCGCTACGCGCACTCTATCGTAATAAGTATGAAGAAAAGCCTGAAAGAATGTCAGCAAACGATATTGTCAATAGGATAGATAGTAGGTAGACAGGTAGAAATTTCAACACTAATAGGCGACAAGTTGATGGTCGCCTTTTGTTTTTAGAACAGATTGAAGTTTGAAGAGTTATGATTTTTTTGTCTTTTTAACACGTTCACGAGCGTCAGGCGAAATTCCGTGTGTGAAACGGGCATCTGTATATCGCTCAATAAAGGTTTCTAAATCTATGAACTTTCCCTTTTTGTCTTTTACAGTTTTATCCCACGCACATTGAACAATCCAACCCTCCAAGTATTTCATGCCTGCAAGATGTGCTTGAAGACGAGCAACTTGCCGCTCTGCTTCTTTACGGGCAGTTATATCGCGCATGACAGCAATAAAATGAGAAATAGTGTTTTTTTCATCGCAAACAGGTGTAAGGTTTAGAGAGACCCAAAAAGGCTTGCCACTTTTACGATAGAGTAGAATTTCCTCGTCTGATGAAACCCCATTTTGCACAGCCTCACGAATACGGTCAATCGCCTCTTTGTCAGTGAATGTGCCAAAAAGCAAAAACAAAGATTTACCAAACATTTGTTCAGAAAGGTATTCAGTAAGGCGTTCAAACGAAGGATTGACCCACAACGCGTTGGCTTTGGAATCCGTGATAACAATACTATCGTTTGAGCGCGCAATCAACGAGAGGTCAATGCTTATTCCAGTGCCGAGTTTTAGGTGTTGTTTCATCGTTGCAAAAGGGCGTAGTTAACAAGTAGCAGTAATTTGCCAAACAGATAAATCGGTGACTAAATCGTTGTGAGTTTCATGTAGCCATTCAGCATGGCTTTCCAAAGTTGGTAAGCGTATTTTAACTCACGTTGGGCTTCATGAAACTTCATGCGAAGTTCAGCGACTTGGTGCGCGATTGCTTCGTTCTTTGTGGCTCTAAGCGATTCGTATTGTTCGCGAACGATGGCGAATCGTTCGGAGGCATGTGCAAGTTGTTCCTTTGCTGTTTCAATCGTTTTGTTGATTTGCTCCATCAATGCAGGCGATTTGACCTTCTGAAGCGAGAGTTTTTCACGCAAGGTTTTTTCTTGCATAGCAACGCGGCTTTGCAAAATACGTTCGGGAGAAACTTCATGAAGGCGCCATGCTAATCTGACTTTTGACAAGCCGTAGATGAGCCATTTGGTAAGGTCAAAATCATACCAACGAATACCGTTTCGATAATCGCCTGGAAAGGTATGGTGAAAATTGTGATAGCCTTCGCCGTAGGTGAAAATTGCAGTCAGCCAGTTATCTCGAGCAGTGATTTTATCCGAGAAAGGTTTTGTGCCTGCAAAGTGGCAAAGAGAGTTAATAAGAAAAGTAAATTGCTGATTGAGTGCGACGCGTAGGAATCCACCGATAAGCAACCCGCCCCAAACATCGCCCCATAATGAACAAACGAGCATCGGTAAGCCAAAGCCCATGAACCCTGACCAAAGAATGTAGTAATTATGTTGAGAACGAATCACAGGGTTTTTCCAAAGGTCAGGCACAGCAGAGCCATCGGCACGCCAATTCTTCGTGTAGAGCCAACCAATGTGCGCAAACCAAAATCCCTTGTGAATTGCGTAAGGGTCTTCGTCTTTATCTTGATAGCGATGGTGCGTGCGGTGGTCAGTCGCCCAATCCACAACCGAACCTTCAAAGCATGAACTTCCAAGTGCAATAAATGCCCATTCAACGGGTTTGGCGGCGTCGTAACTGCGATGTGAAAAAAGGCGATGATAGCCCGCCGTAATGCTAATGCCTGCAAGATTGAGATAGGCAAAAGCGAAAACAGCCGTTGCCCAATTAAATTGACCTGTGGAAACCCACCAAATTGTACCTGCAAGTCCCAAAATCGGCATTGCAGAAAGAAAGATGATGTTCAGCCAGTTGAGTTGTAAAGGTGTTCTGCAAGATGGCATATATTCAGATATTTGATGATTGCGAAGAAGTGTTCGTAAAGTTGGTGTTTGATTTTGGCTTGTAAAGAACGGCGTAGATAATCCACAAAAAACCACCAATGATGAGAAAAGGTGAAACATTAAGCGAAAGAAATCCATCAACATCGCGCTCAATACCGATAAGCAAGTAACCAACTAAGATGACGGCGAAGCCAATACCAATGAAGATGTAATTTTCTTTTTGAAGTGGCATTCCGTAGAGGGCTTCGCGCTTGGCGCGTTCGGCAAGCGCGCGTTTCTTCTCGCGTTCTTTCTTTTTGTCAAGTGTTTTTGCCATGATGAGTGAAATCAATTTGAAGTGCAAAGCCTAAATATCGTTCTTTCGAACTACAATGCAATGAAAAACAAATCTTGTAAAAACGTTCAAAATTTTGAGATGTGGCAAAGGCTTCATAGATTCACCCACAGTAGATTGCTCACTCACACCCAAGTGCGGAGCAAAAGACTCGAACATTCCAATTAACAAGACATTCTTGAAAAAGGAGTACCACCAATGACAGGACAAATTCATCGACGCAATGAGAAGATTCTGCGCAATGTTGCCTTCACCAACTTTGATTTCCTTGAGCTCTCGGAGATTTACATTCATTCAGGCGAATTGACCCCACGTGAAATTGCCTTCGTGCGTGAGCGTGTGCAAGAAATGATGGAAGCAAAACTGCTCTGCGATTCCGCTTCCATTCCTGCACTGAAACAAGCAAGTGAAGAACGAATCATGAAGTTTATCGGAGAAGCACGTTACAGACGATTGAAAGCCGATATGGAACTGCATTACCTCGAATACTGCGACCGATACCTTGAAAGCAACGAACCGATATTTTTTTCACAACCACCCTTTTTTGAAAGAGTGAGAGAGCGACTCGTCAAGTTTATCGAGCGATTAACCAACCGAAAATAAATGCGTATGTTGAACGTTGCGGAACTGCAATAGCAATGAAGAGCAGTCACAGCAAATTGTGTTATCGCATATTCTTTTGAGTCAATTCACGATCGACTTCCTCTTCGGTCAAATTTGAAAAATTGATGTTGCCGTAGAGGTCGGTTGCGTTCTCAATTTTTTCTTTTAGTTCTTTGCGAAGTTCCTTACCGCTTTTTGGCGCAAAGAGCATGCCAACAGCAACGCCTGCCAAGAAAGAAAAAACGCCGATTGCAATGCCTTGTCCGCGTGTCATAGTTACTCCTGTTTAGTGAGTTTTGTTGTTTGATAACTTGGTATCATGCTGAAAGTTAAGTTTCAGCGCGTAACGAAAGAAATTGTTTTGGAGAAAGCCGTTCAAAATTTTTAGCCGCAACAATTACACCTGGAACTTTGCGAAGAAAGGCGACGCAATGCGTGGTCGCAATGCCGATAATTCGCATGCCTGCACGGTGCGCCGCTTCAATACCAGGAAGTGCGTCTTCAAAAACAAAACATTGTTCAGGCAACAAGCCAAGCGCATCAGCGGACTTCAAATAAATTTCAGGATTTGGCTTGCCATGCTTCACATCACCTGCGCCCAGAACAGATTGAAAATACGTGCGAATACTCAGCCCATCTAAAATGAAATCAATGTTGGCTTTTCCGCCACCTGTGGCTAATGCCATCGGAATCTTCAAGGTTTCAGCGGCTTTGAGAAATGCAAGCAATCCTTTTGTGGCTTTGAGTTTCTTGCGAAAAAGAACGCGATAGAGAAATTCCTTTTGTGCGGAAAGTTGCGCAAGTTCAGCATCAGAAAAACGATTGCCAAGAAAGTGTCGCAGAACTTCCGTTCCTGTCATACCTGCTGTTTGGTAATGAAATTCTTTGAGGTCAATCTTCAAGCCTAAATCCGCAAAGAGCGCAAGCCATGCTTTCTCATGCGTGCGCATGCTGTCCACAATCACGCCGTCCATATCAAAAATAAATCCAATGTGGTTCATCGTTAGTTGTTGGTAAAACGATAGCGAAAAGCCAATTCAAGCGTTTGAGAGAGTTGAATTTTTGGGCTAAGCAATTCTTGATAAACAAGCGCAAAAAGAAATTGAATTTGGAGCGATTCAAAGACTTTCATCGTGAGGGTATTGCGAAAGTTGACGTCCCAAGTGCTTAATTGTTCAAACGAAGAGAAAAGTTGAATGCGACTTTGGTAGCGCGTGCGGTCATCAAAGTCAATCGTCCAAGAAGACTTGATTTCAATTCCTGTGGTAAAATTGATGCGCTCAACTTCGGGTGTTTCGGGGCGGTCGCTAAACGACGTGAATTGCCGTGTAATGATTTGACGAAACGCAAAGCCCATCGAGGCGTTGAACGTGCGCGACGGCTCTTCATAAAAGATGCCTAAACTTTGAACAGCGTAAGCAGGGTCAAAGAAAGCAGAGATTTGTGGCTCGTTTGGACGGGCGTAGTCAAAGCCATCAGCGAATTGTGAGCGAAGCGTCATGGAAAGTTGTGGATAGAACACATCGGAGCGAACAAGGTTGTAGCGCAGTTGCGAGATGATTTCAAAATTATCAACGGTTTTGCGGATACGCTGACCTTCGTTTTTGGTTTGTCCAAATCGCCCCGTAAAGTCATTACGCCAAATCAGTTTGCGTGTTTGATAGCGCGTTGCCACTTCAAGTCCAATCGACCACGCCAGCGCATTCGTGCCACCCTCGACCCAATTACGAAACGCACTCTGAACAATAGATGCCGAAGGCGTAAACGCGTAGAAAAATCCTGTGTCAGGAATCACCTTGAAGCGAAGCGTTGACTTTGAGACTTGCACCACTTCAAGCGTGCCGTCAGATTTGACAAGCGTATCGGATTGGATTGTCTCTTGCACTTCGCTGAATTTTTCCAAACGAGGCTGTGCCACAAGCGTAGAGG
>Ga0068706_1000288_pt1 | contig 25309 bp, 21 predicted proteins | sample YNPMSBMetaG_FD_65632 | JGI IMG/M metagenome (GOLD analysis project Ga0068706, IMG submission 65632) | Anoxygenic and chlorotrophic microbial mat microbial communities from Yellowstone National Park, USA - YNP MS-B MetaG | ecosystem: Environmental > Aquatic > Thermal springs > Hot (42-90C) >...
GCAAATTAGCGATGAAAAAGCAAGATTTTAAGAGGCTTAATGATAAAATAAAGCTTAAAAAAATGCATATTTATACGCGAAAGTTATATTTTTATACGCTTAGTATTTTGCGCCAAAGATGTGATAATTTATGCCAAAATGGGTGATAAGTTATACTAATCTTAACAATTTTATAATACAAAAAAACTTAATTGCAAAAAAACCGCTCGATAAGAGCGGTTGAAATTATAAATTTATTTTTCTTCATCTTCAATATCTTCTTCGTCAGATATCACTCGAGCTAAATCCGCAATACTATCCCCCTCTTTTAATTTAATTAATTTCACTCCTTGAGCGTTTCTACCCATAACTCTTAAATCAGAAACAGCTTGACGCATTGCAATACCTTTTTGAGTTATAATCATAAATTCGTCGTTGTCATTAACAGCTTTTATAGCTATCATTTCTCCAGTCTTATCAGAAACTTTAACAGTTATAATTCCCTTTCCTCCTCGCTTTGTGATTCTATAATCGGACAAATCAGATCGCTTGCCAAAACCATTTTTAGTTACGATCAAAATTGAAGTCGAGCGATTTAAGTTAACCACAACCATTCCTATGACTTTATCATTTTCTTCAAGAGTGATTCCTTTTACTCCAGCGGCTGATCTGCCGACTTCTCTAACATCTTTTTCAGAAAATCTAATCGCAATTCCATTTTTTGTGCCTAAAATTATATCATTAGAGCCGTCTGTTTTTTTCACCTCGACTAAATTGTCTTTTTCTTCAAGATTGATAGCGATAATTCCATTTTTCCTTATGTTTTTGAATTCGTTTAATGCTACTTTTTTGACAACGCCATTTTGAGTTGCCATAAACAAAAACGCTTGTTCTTCAAAATCTTTAACTGCGACATAAGCCGTAATTTTCTCATCTTTTTCTTTATTTATTAAATTTAAAATAGAACGTCCGCGAGACGCTCTTCCCCCTTCGGGAATTTCATGAACCTTTAAGCTATAACATTTTCCTTTGTCAGTAAAAAACAAAATAAAATCATGCGTAGAGGCAATAAACATATGCTCGATAAAATCATCTTCTTTAGCGCTTTGGCCTATCACGCCTTTTCCGCCGCGAGATTGTTTTCTATAGCCGCTTACTGGAAATCTCTTAATAAATCCGCCGTGAGTTATCGTAACTACGACATTTTCTTCGGCGATCATATCTTCAATTGAAAAATCTTTTACGTTGTAAATTATTTCAGTTCTTCTTTCGTCGCCGTATTTTTCTTTTATTTGAAGCAAATCGTCGCGTATTATTTGATTTCTTTTTTCTTCGCTTGATAATATAAGTTTTAATGTTTCTATTAATTTTATAGTTTCTTTATGCTCGTCTTCAATTTTCTTTCTTTCCAATCCCGTAAGACGTTGCAAACGCATATCGAGAATTGCTTTCGCTTGAATTTCGGAAAGTTTAAATTTTTTCATTAAATTATTTTTTGCCGTTTCAACGTCCGGAGATTTTTTTATTGTTTCGATTATCGCGTCGATATTGTCAAGAGCTATTATATAGCCTTCCAAAATATGAGCTCTTTTTTCGGCGGCATCCAACTCAAACTTAGTTTTTCTAATCAAAACATCCATCCTATGCTCTAAAAAAAGCCGCATCATATCTTTTATGTTTAAAATTTTAGGAACGCCATTCACTAAAGCAAGTATTATCACTCCAAAAGTAACTTGCATTTGAGTATGTTTATAAAGTTGATTCAAAATAACTTCAGGTTGAGCGTCCCTTTTTAATTCTATAACTATTCTCATCCCATCTCTATCGGATTCGTCGCGGATGTTAGAAATATCGTCGATTTTTCCGTCTTTGACAAGTTCCGCTATTTTTTCTATTAAATTTGCTTTATTAACTTGATAAGGAATTTCAGTAATAATAATATTTGCTCGATCATTTTTTAAAGTTTCAATATTAGCTTTAGCTCTAATGGTAATTTTTCCTTTTCCAGTAAGATAAGCTTCTTTTACGCCCTCATATCCGTAAATAATTCCGCCTGTGGGAAAATCTGGAGCTTTTATAATTTTGATTAACTTATCGATTGGAATATCTGGATTTTTAATCATCGCAACTAAAGCATCTATAACGTCGTTTAAATTATGCGGGGGAATGTTAGTAGCCATTCCAACCGCAATTCCGCTTGCTCCGTTAATTAATAAATTTGGCAAATAAGAAGGAAGAACCGTAGGCTCTTTTAATGTATCGTCAAAATTTGGAACAAAATCAATCGTGTTTTTATCTATATCTCTTAACATTTCTTCGGCTATGCGAGCCAGGCGAGCTTCAGTATAACGCATTGCTGCGGGAGAGTCGCCGTCTATGCTTCCGAAGTTTCCCTGTCCGTCAATCAAAGGATATCGCAAAGAAAAATCTTGAGCCATTCTAACTAATGTTTCATAAACAGCGCTGTCTCCGTGAGGATGGTATTTTCCAAGCACTTCTCCGACAATTCTAGCAGATTTTTTATAAGGCTTATTAAACGTAACGCCTAACTCATACATTCCATAAAGAACTCTTCTATGAACAGGCTTTAAACCGTCGCGAACGTCAGGCAAAGCTCGAGATACAATTACAGACATAGCATAATCGATATAGGATGATTTCATTTCTTCTTCAAGCGCGACGGGAATAATTTTATCTAAATTTGGATTTGACATTTTTACACCTTTTCAAAATTTTTCATCTAAATTTTTATTAATTTTAGAACTCGATTATATATCAAGATTTCTAACATATTTTGCATGCTTTTCAATAAATTTCTTTCTTGGCTCCACTTCGTCGCCCATTAAAGTTTCAAAAATTTTATCGGCATTAGCGGCGCTTTCAATTGTAACTTGAAGCAATGATCTTGTTTCTGGATTCATTGTCGTTTGCCACAATTGTTCCGGATTCATCTCCCCTAAACCTTTATATCGAGAAATAACCACGCCTTTTGGAGCCCCAGTTTCATCAAGCTCTATTTCATCTTCTTCTTTTGATATTTTTTCAACGTCTTTAAATCTTTGTAAAATTTTATCTCTTTCTTCGTCATCGTATGCGTAAAATTCTTCTTTCCCTTTTCTAATCCTATAAAGGGGCGGTTGAGCAATATAAACTCTCCCGTCAGTTATTAGAGCTCTCATATAACGATAGAAAAAAGTTAATAATAAAGTTCTTATGTGACTTCCATCCACGTCAGCGTCAGTCATTATAATTACTTTTCCATATCTTGATTTTGAAGGATCGAAATCTTCGCCAATTCCGCCTCCTATTGCCGAAACTATCGCTTTAACTTCATTATTCTCTAAAATTTTATGCAATTTAGATTTTTCAACATTTAAAATTTTACCTTTTAATGGAAGAATCGCCTGAAATCTTCTATCTCTTCCCTGCTTAGCAGATCCGCCAGCCGAATCCCCTTCGACGATAAATATTTCGCATAACTCTGGATCGATTATAGAACAATCGGCTAACTTGCCTGGCAATTGAAAAGAATCAAGCGAATTTTTTCTTCTTACTAATTCCTTAGCTTTTCTAGCCGCTTCGCGAGCTTCGGCGGCTTTTACGCATTTCTCAATTATTTTTTTGGCAACTGAAGGATTTTCTTCTAAAAATTCAGATAATTTTTCTCCGACAATAGATTCGACTATCGATTTAACTTCGCTATTGCCCAATTTTGTTTTTGTCTGACCTTCAAATTGCGGCTCTAGAACTTTAGTTGATATAATTCCAGTTAATCCTTCTCTAAAATCTTCTCCTGTTAAAGTTAGCTTGCCTTCTTTAATCAACCCGTTTTTATATGCATAATTGTTAAGCGTTCTTGTCAATGCTGATTTAAATCCTATTAGATGCGTTCCTCCTTCATGCGTATTGATATTATTTACATAAGAAAAGAGATTTTCATTATAAGATTCGTTATATTGAAAAGCGACTTCGACGTAAATGTTTTCTTTTTCTCCTTCAATATAAATTGTTTTATGTAAAGGATTTCGCGTTTCATCTAGATATTTTACAAATTCTACAATCCCGCCTTTATAATGAAATTTTTCCGACTCATTAGACCTTTCATCAGTTACAAAAATTGTTATGTTTTTGTTTAAATACGCCAACTCGCGCATTCTTTCGCAAATAATTTCGAAATTAAATTTTTGATTTTTAAAGATTGTCTTATCTGGCAAGAAAGTTACTTTTGTTCCAGTTTCGATTTTTTTCAATTTTGAAACTTCCTTAACTGGATAAAGAGGGACGCCTCTATTGTATTCCTGAACCCATAACGAACCGTCCCTTTTAACTTCAACTTTAAGCCATTCGGAAAGAGCATTTACGACAGAAACGCCAACGCCATGCAAACCGCCAGAAACTTTATAAGCGCTTTTCTGAAATTTTCCGCCTGCATGTAAAACAGTCATAACAACTTCAAGAGCGCTTTTCTTTTCTTCTGGATGAATGTCAACTGGAATTCCTCTTCCATTATCCTCAATACTAACGCTTTCGTCTTTATGAATTGTCACTATAATTTTATCGCAAAATCCCGCTAATGCTTCGTCTATGCTATTGTCAACCACTTCGTTAATTAAATGATGAAAACCTCTTGAACCTACGTCTCCGATATACATTGCCGGTCTTTTACGAACTGCTTCCAGTCCTTTTAAAACATTAATGCTTTTAGCGGTATATTCTTGAGCCGCTTCCGTTTTTCTTATTGCTTCTTCCATATCGATCGCTCTCATATAAATTTTATATCTATTATTTTTGATTTAAAGTATTTATTAATTTTTTCTATCATTATTTTTTTTTGCATAAAAAGTTCGTTTTTCCAAATCGAATTTTCAACGGAGATATAAATCACATCGTTTTCGAATTTTTCTATTTTTACAATTTGTTTCAATTCGTTAAACAATTCAAAAAATCCCTCTTCAATCTCTGCATATATTGCTAATTTTAACAAATTTTTCAATTCTTTATTTTCTAGTAGAACTTCTTTAATTGTTTTCGCATTTGTTTTCATTATAAGCTGATTATTTTTCCATTTAATTTTCTTTTCATATCTACCGCAAATTTCACATCGACTGTGGCTATAAAAGATTGTTTTATATTTTGCAAAAATTCAGATATTTTAGAAGATCTATATTCGTCAAGAGCCGCGAATGGATCGTCGAGTAAAAGCAATGGATCTTTTTTTAATTTATCCTTTAAAAAAAAATATTGAGCAAATTTTAAAGCGGCTTGAAAAGTTTTATTTTGCCCTTCGGATCCATATTTTTTTATTTCATAATTGTTAATCTTAAATATAAAATCGTCTCTGTGAGGTCCTATCAAATTTGATTTTTTATTTATTTCCTCTTCCTTGTATTTTTTATAATTCTCTTTAAACAAATTATAAAATCTTTCTTGTGTCATATCTAATGAATAATAAAAAATATCAGGCTCTTCTTTATTGTCGGAAAAAAATCTATAGGCTTTGTTTAAATATGGAATAAACTCTTTGAAAAAATCTAATCTTTTATATGAGATAAAAGAGCCTGTTTGAAACAACTTTTCGCTCCAGGCATCCAATTCTAATCGAAAAGATTTATTGTTTTCATTTTTTATTTTTTCTAACAGAGCTTTTCTATTTTTTAAAATTTTATTGTAAATTAAAAGCGTTTCAAGATATGACGCGCTATATTGCGATATAAAAGAATCGACAAATTTTCTTCTGTCTTGCGAATATCCATATGTTAATTTATAATCTTCAGGCGTGAAAATAACTATCGGATTTAATCCTATAATTTCCGAAGCCTTTGATATATTTTTATCGTCTTTAAAAATTGCTTTTTTATTTTGAGCTTTTGAATAAAAAACTCTAATTTTTTTTTTGCCGTCGGAATTAAAAATTCCCTTAATATCAAAATAATCGCTTTCAAAATTCGCTATTTCTTCGTCTGATACATTATAAAAACTTTTGGAAACGCAAAGATAATATATAGCTTCTAAAATAGAAGTTTTTCCAGTTCCATTTTTTCCTACTATGAAATTTAATCCCTGACAAAAATCAAAAGAACTGTTTTTATGCAATCTGAAATTATTTAAAGTTATGTTTAACAATGACATTTTAATCAGTCAAACGCACTGGCATTAATAACATTAATAAATGTTCGTTTTCCTTTTGTTGAGACGGGGTAATTATGACAGCTTTAGTCGGAGAATAAAAATTAAAAACAATTTCTTCATATTCGCTTAAACGCGATAAAATTTCATGTAAAAAGTGAGCGTTAAAACCAATTTCAAACTTATCGCCTGAATATTCGCAAGGCAAACTTTCAACCGCTTTTGCTCCGCTTGTAATGTCTTGAGTCGATAGTGTAAGCTTATCTTCGCCCAAAGAAAATTTAATTCTAAAAACAGACTCGCTTGAAAAAACTATCATTCTTTTGACGACATCCAAAATGCTTGTTGAATTTATTTTCAACTTATTGTCGTTTTCCATTGGAATAACGTTGTTGTAATTTGGAAATTTTTCTCCTAATACTCTTGAATAAAATTCCACATTGTCAAACTTAAAACCTAAAAAACTTTTCCAAAATAAAATTTCAACCGGGGTTTCTTCTACAATTTTTTGAAGAATAATAGCGCTCTTTTCCGGCAATAAAAAATTTTTAGTTTCTTTAGTTGAGACGGATAAGTTTTTTAATAAAACTAATTTATGCGCATCTGTAGCTACGACATTTAAAGATTCTTCTTTAAAGTCGAAATTAATTCCATTAAATTGAGGCTTTAAATCGTCTTTAGCGACGGCAAATATGGTTTTATCAATCGCTCTTTTAATAAAAGATCCGTCTATTGCTATTTTTTCATATTTTTCTTCAAATTCAAAAGAAGGCAATTCGTTATATTTTTCAAAACTTAAAGCTTGATATTCGTATTCTCCCGAAGTTGTTTTTAATTTTAACAAATAATTTTCATCATTTAATTGTTCAAGCTCGAATGACAAGTTGGATTCTTTTATAGTTTTTAGCGTTTCGAAAAATTTCTTTGCTTCAACTAAAAAATTTATTTCTGAATCGGCAGAGATTTCTATTTCTGTTTTTAATATTATTTTCCCATCTGAAGCTGTAATTGAAGCGTGAGTCTTAGTCATTTGAATTGCGAAATTATCTAAAGCTCCGCTTGCTATTTTACCTGGAATAGCGGGGTAAATTTTTGCAAGAGCTTTTTGCAACACATCATTTTGTACTTTAAATTTCATATAAACCTCATCTTAAACTTTAAAATTAATAAAATCCAAAAAAAATAACAATATATAAAATTAGATTTAATATTTACAGAAATATTTCTAATAAAAAACACGAACTACTAACATAGATTAAAAATTAAATATTTAAATTTTTATTTTAAATCTTTATATTATTAATTAGCGCGTTAATATGTTGATAAGAAAAAAAATTCTGCAAAAAAGAACAGAATAAAAGAAAATTGGTCAGCAATAAAAAAGTATAATCTATTGATAAACACTCTAAAAATAAACATATCTTAATAACTATATGCTTTATCAACTTATTATCCATTCGGTTGTGAAATAATTTTATGTGAAAATGTTAAGAACCTTCAAGCTCGATTTTATTTTTTATGCTTTCAATTAAATCTGAAAATTTTGCGTCTTCAGAAACTTTTTTTTCAATAGCGGCAATTGCATGAATAACAGTCGAATGATCTCTTCCTCCAAAATATAAACCGATAGTCTTTAAAGAAGAGCTCGTTAATTTTTTGCATAAGTACATTGAAATTTGTCGAGCTAAAGCTATTTCTTTTTTTCTATTTTTTTCTCTTAACTTATTTTCGTCGATTTTAAAATAAGAGCAAACGTGGCGAACAATATCGTTTATTGTTAAAGAAATTTTTTTATTTGTTGAAATTTCTTTTACGGTTTTTTTTGCCAGTTCGATTGTAATGTCTCTATTTGTTAAAGAAGCGTTAGCTAAGAGTTTTATTAAACAGCCTTCCATTTCTCTAATATTTGAAGTTATATTTAAGGCGATATATTCCATTATTTCTGGCGAAATTTTTATTCCATAATCTTCGCTTTTTTTCTTCAAAATAGCGATTCTTGTTTCTAAGTCGGGTGGCTGAATATCTGCCGATAATCCCCACAAAAATCTTGATATGAGTCTTTCGTTCATTCCTTTTAAGTCTTTTGGAGGCTTATCGCTAGATAGAACAATTTGTTTTCCTTGTTGATGCAACGAATTGAAAATGTGGAAAAATAAATCTTGAGTTTTTTCTTTGTTGATAAGATATTGAATATCGTCGATAATTAAAATATCAACTTGTTTGTAAAAATTTGAAAAGGCTTCAGTGTTGTTTGATTTAACAGATTCAATAAAGTCAACGGTAAATTCGTCTGCGGATCTATAAATAATTTTTTTATTTGGATAAAGTTCTAAAGCTTTGTTTCCAATTGCATGCAACAAATGAGTTTTTCCTAATCCTACTCCGCCATAAATAAAAAGAGGATTAAAAGTTGTTTCTCCAGGTCTTTCCGCTACGGCATAAGCTGCCGCTCTTGCTAATTGATTGCCTTCTCCAACGACAAAATTTTCAAACGTATATTTTGCTTTAAGTTTTGGATCAAATCCTTCTTTGGAGTTCAAAGATAAGTTTGCTTGACTTTCTTTTACAAAAGAACCGTTAAGTATAAAATCGTTATTTTGAATATTGTCTTTTTTTTCGACTAAATTTTTTGAAGTTTTATTATTTGGAATAAAAGAATTCAAAGCCTTAGAGTCAGATTCAAACTCTATGGCTAAATTAAAATCATCTGTAGAGCTTTGATTAGAGTTTTCATAATCTTCGTCGACAAATAACACTAAATTGTATCCTTCTCCAAAAGAGTTTGAAAGACATCTTTTGATTAGATGCGAGTATCTTTCTTCAATCCATTCGATGAAAAAAGGATTTGGGACAGAAGCTTTGATTGTTCCTTTTCCAAAATAACGCGGTTTTAATGGAGCAAACCAAGAATTAAAAGTTAACGAAGGAAGCTCTTGTTCAATATTCTTTAAAAATTGCTTCCAATTTTGCATATCTTCAATTTGCGGCATAATTGGTTCCTTAGTTTCATTTTTTAGTATTTATCCACATAACATTTTATGAATTTTAATTATTTTTTATATTTTTTGAAAATTTTATATCAATATCCACATTTTGCTAATGAATTAGTTAATAAAAACATATTTATTAGTATATCAATAAGTTAGATGCTGCATATTTAATAAAGTCTTGTTTTTAAATGACTAAAAATAATCAATTTTTCGTCTTTTATTGCGTGTCTTTTTAGACAGTTAACAAATTATCCACATTTTGCATAATATCATATTTCCATTCTAAAATAGTTTATTTTGTTGTTTAGAGCAAATAAATTTCGACAAAAAGATAATATTTCAAAAATTTTTATCTAATAAGATTAATTATAAGAAATTAAAAATGTATTTTTCTTTTTGTTAATAATAGCTTAAATTTCAATGTAATAAATAAAGATTTAGGAGTTTAATAATGCAAACTGAAAATGGTTTTTTTTCCACTTCGGTTGGAAAAAAAATAATTATGGCGATATCTGGCATATTTTTAATGATTTTTCTCGTTATTCATTTATTCGGAAATTTATTTTTATTTGTCGGAGAAGAAGCATTTAATAGTTATGTAGAAAATCTTGATAAAATTAAACCTTTGATAAGAGTTATTGAAATTGTTTTAGCTTTGGGATTTATATATCATATTTATAATGGAATATTTTTAACTTTAAAAAATTTTAGTTCAAGCGGTTTCAAGAGATATGAAATAAAAGAAAAATCTCCAGAAGTAAGCTGGACTTCTAGAAGCATGTATATTTCTGCGGCGGTTATTTTCTTTTTTTTAGTTGTTCATTTATCGCATTTTTGGTATAATTTTAATTTGGTAGATATAAAAAAAGATTACTATAATTTTGTGGTTAGTTCTTTTCATAATTTTTGGTATTCTGCTTTATATGTGTTTTCAGTTTTGTTTTTGGGCTTTCATCTTTATCATGGTTTTGAAAGTTCTTTTCAATCGTTAGGATTGAATCACAAAAAATATACTCCTTATATTGTCATGTTCGGAAAATTATATTCAATTGCAATAACAATCGGATTCGCATCAATTCCAATCTATTTTTACCTTATCTCAATAATCGGAGGCAAATAGAATATGAATTTAAATTCAAAAATTCCATCGGGACATATATCTGAAAAATGGACTAATCATAAGTTTAATCTAAAGTTAGTTAACCCGGCAAATAGAAGAAAGTATGATATTATTGTCGTAGGGACAGGCTTAGCTGGAGCAAGCGCCGCGGCAACTTTGGGAGAATTAGGTTATAATGTAAAAGTTTTTACTTTTCACGATAGCCCAAGAAGAGCTCATAGTATAGCCGCGCAAGGGGGTATAAATGCGGCAAAGAATTATAAAAATGACGGAGATAGCGTTTATCGATTGTTTTACGACACTGTAAAAGGGGGCGATTATAGAGCTCGAGAGGCAAATGTTTATAGATTAGCTGAACTAGGCAATAACATAATAGATCAATGCGTTGCTCAAGGAGTTCCTTTTGCGAGAGAATATAGCGGCTTGCTTGACAATAGATCTTTTGGCGGAGCGCAAGTTTCAAGAACTTTTTACGCGCGCGGGCAAACAGGACAACAATTATTGCTAGGGGCATACAGCGCTTTGATGAGGCAAGTTGCCGCTGGAACTTGCGTTCTTTTTCCAAAAAGAGAAATGTTAGAATTAGTTTTAGTCGATGAATTTGCGAGAGGAATAATCGTAAGAAATTTGATAACAGGAGAAATTGAAAGACATTCTGGACATGCGGTAATTTTAGCCACAGGCGGTTATGGCAATGTTTTTTATCTTTCGACAAACGCGAAAAATTCAAATGCAACTGCAATCTGGCGAGCTCATAAAAAAGGAGCTCTTTTTGGCAATCCTTGTTTTACGCAAATTCATCCTACTTGTATTCCTGTTCACGGAGAATATCAATCCAAATTAACATTAATGAGCGAATCATTAAGAAACGATGGCAGAGTTTGGGTTCCAAAAAATCCTAACGATACTCGGAAACCGACAGAAATACCAGAAGAAGAGCGCGATTATTTTCTTGAAAGGAAATATCCATCGTTTGGAAATTTAGTTCCTAGAGACGTAGCTTCGCGAAATGCAAAACAAGTATGCGACGAAGGGCGGGGAGTTGGTTCTACTAAAATGGCTGTATATCTTGATTTTGCCGACGCTATTAAAAGATTAGGAAAAAATGTTATAGAAGAACGTTACGGTAATTTGTTTCAAATGTATGAGATGATAACAGGCGAAAATCCTTATGAAACTCCAATGATGATCTATCCAGCTGTACATTATACAATGGGCGGATTATGGGTCGATTATAATTTAATGTCTACCATACCAGGCTTGTTTGTATTAGGAGAAGCTAATTTTTCTGATCATGGGGCAAATAGACTTGGCGCAAGCGCGTTAATGCAAGGGCTTGCCGACGGATACTTCATCATTTCGTATACTTTAGCAGATTTTCTAGCGAGCAATAAACTTGGAAATGTTTCCACCGATCACGATAGTTTTGTAAAAGCTCAAAAAGACACTGAAGATAGAATAAAAAAACTTCTTTCTATTAAAGGCGAAAAAACAGTCGACGAATTGCATCGCGAATTAGGAAAAATAATGTGGGATTACGTTGGTATGTCGCGAAATGAACAAGGTTTGAAAAAAGCGATAAATATGATAAGAAATTTGAGAGAAGAATTCTGGAAAAATGTCAAAGTTTTAGGCGATGATAAAGACTTAAATCAAGCTCTTGAAAAAGCCGGTCGAGTAGCTGATTTTATGGAATTAGCGGAATTAATGGCAATTGACGCTTTGCATAGAAATGAATCTTGCGGCGGCCATTTTAGAGAAGAGTATCAAACTGAAGATAACGAAGCAAAAAGAGACGACGAAAATTTCGCTTATGTGGCAGCTTGGGAATTTAAAGAGCTTGGAAAGTGGGGATTGCATAAAGAACAGCTTACTTTCGAGTATGTAAAACCAACTCAAAGGAGTTATAAATAATGAGTTCGACAAATGGAAAAACCATAAATTTGAAATTAAGAATCTGGAGGCAGCCAAATTCAAAGGCTGAAGGCAAATTTGTCGATTATGAATTAAAAAATATTTCGACAGACGCTTCCTTTCTTGAAATGCTTGATATATTAAACGAACAGTTGCAAAAGAGAAATGAAGAACCTATTGCTTTTGATCACGATTGTAGAGAAGGTATTTGCGGCACCTGCGGTTTTGTTATTAATGGAAGACCTCACGGACATTTAAGAGGCATAACGGTTTGTCAATTGCATATGAGGCACTTTAAAGATGGGGAAACAATTGTTATAGAACCATTTAGGGCGAAAGCTTTTCCAATAATTAAAGATTTAATTGTCGATAGAAGCGCTTTTGATAAAATTATACAAGCCGGAGGCTACATTTCAGTTAATACTGGAGCCGCTCCCGAAGCGAATAGCATTTTAGTTCCTAAAGATGACGCTAATTTAGCAATGGACGCCGCAGCTTGTATTGGTTGCGGCGCTTGCGTTGCAGCTTGTAAAAATGCTTCTGCCGCATTATTTACATCCGCAAAAATTTCACATCTTGCTTATTTGCCTCAAGGTCATCCAGAGCGAGCTAAAAGAGTAGTTGCTATGGTTGAAAAAATGGACGAGCTTGGTTTTGGAGCTTGTTCGAATACTTACGCTTGCGAAGCCGAATGTCCAAAAATGATTTCAGTTTCGTTTATTGCAAAAATGAATCGAGAATATATTGCGGCAAAATTAAAATAAATTTAGTATCTTAGTCCCTAAATTATCCTAATTAATTTAGGGACTTTTATTATGTTTGAAGAATTGACTATCTTAAAGAATAAATTTTTCTCAGTTTGCAATTCATTAAAGGATTACGTTAGCTTAGAAGATTTATATGCCGCAAGTCTTCATCCGTCTATTTTACAATTTCTCTCGGCAAAGTTAGATTTGTTATTTGAACAAGAAAAGGAGCGATTTCTCACAAGTTTTAATCTTTTAAGTCCAAGCCAAGAATTAGATTCATATTTTGATTTAATTGGCTCGGCAATAAAAAGAAAGCGCAGATTAAAAAAAGAATTCTTTAAGGATTTAATTTTCGAAGGACTAGAATTTAACCTTTTATTTTTAACAAATCCTATATCCTATTCTATCGAATATGCTTTTCGTCATTCAGAAAAAATATCTAAGAAAGAATTATTAAATTTTTTAAATCTTCTTTATTATGGCGAAATTATAAAAAAGACTTTTGCCGCGGCTTATAACCGTTATAACTCAAACGGATTTCTTCATAAGAAAATCGCGGAAAATTCGTTAAAAAAAGCATATGCCGCGATATTAACAAAATATCCAAAAGCTTTTCTGATCGGATGGTTTCAATCGATTTCAAATTTCTTTTTACCAATATCTAACAATGAAGATTTAATTCCAAAAAAGTATATTTTTTTATTTTTATTTAATAACGATCTAGATATCTATTTAAATCAGATTTCAAATTTGTTTTTACAAAATACTCAAGACGAATTTATATCCTTTGAGTTGTTAAAAAAAGAAATGTTTGGAGAATTTCAAGAGATCAATGAACAAAATTTGCTTCGATTAAAAAAATTATATATCGAAGAAGAGCTTATAAACAATAAAAATAAATTATTTAATTGTTATTATGTTTATAAACATAATATAGAATTTGAAAAAGAACTAAAACAAATTGAAAATGTTGCAGATATATCAGAATTGCAAGATAGTGAAATCAAAAAAGAAGAAATTAAAAACATAGAAGCCATCGCTGGATTAAATTTCGCTTCCGAAAAAAACGAAGTTTTCGCGATATTGACTTTGGAAAATTCTATTCAAAATCAAGGCGAAGAAGCTCCATTTGAGACCGAAAATTTAAATATTTCCGATGATGTTCGCTCTTTTGAAAATATTTTAAATAAAAAAAATATATCGGATTCCGATGCTTATTTAAGCGAAAAAAATAAACTATTTGCGGAAAAAGTCTTTCTTGAAGAAAAAACAAACGAAAATAATTTAGATTATTTGAAAGAGTTTGAAAAAGAACAAAAATCATTAAAAGAATATTTCATCGGCGACGACAGCAAAGATGCGGTCGAAGAAACAAAAGAAGATTTTTTGAAGATTGAAAATACAATAGAAAAATTTAATGAAGCCGAGGAGTTAAAACGAAAATATTTCGATGAGAATAATACTTCAAATGAAAGCGAAGAGAATAAAGCAAATATCGATGCAAAAATCATCGATTTAACTGAAGAATCTAAATCTATAGAACAAGCAAATGAATGCGACATTGACAGCTTCAAACAAAACAAAGAAGAAAAATCGAATGAAAAATTAACGATTGATTTAAAAGACGCCGATTATTTATCGTCTGAATTAGGCAAGGAAGAAAAAAAGCAAAATCCACATTTAACCTCCGAAGTTAAGGATGAAAACATTCAAACAATTTCTTCTATAGATGAAGATAAAATATATGTCGATAGTGAAGAAAAAAAAGAATTGGAAATTCTAATTTCTTATGAAGATGACGACGCGTTAAATTTAATGCTTAAGCTTGATAATGCTTTTGAAGCATTATCAAACGAGACTCAACCAGATGAAAAAATCGAAAAATCAAATATAAACTTGAAAGCTAGCGAAAAAAATTCTTTAGATGAAATAGAAACAATGATGAATTTGGAAGCTCATTTAAGCGAAGCTTTAACAAATAAATCTTTTGAAACTAAAATAGACGAAATTTTAGAAAACATAGAAAACAAAGAAATGATATTAAATATTATTCGTTCTTATTATCAGAATAATATTAATTTATTAAAAAACGATTTGATAAAAACTTTGCAGTATAATTCATACGGAGTTTCAATTCAGAAATTATCGGAAATATTCAAAGAAAAAAATATAAGTCCTACATCCTCAGAAGCTACTTTTTTAATATCTATAATATTCGATTTTTATAACAGTTTTAAAATTTAAATAAAAACTTATATGTTTATAGATCAAGCGATAATATATGTAAAAGCAGGCAATGGCGGAAAAGGAGCCGTTTCGTTTAGAAGAGAAAAATACGTTCCTAAAGGCGGACCAGACGGAGGCGATGGCGGAGATGGAGGCAGCATAATACTCGAAACAGATCATAATTTATCGACATTATTAGATTTTCGATATAAAAAAATTTATAAAGCTCCAAACGGCGAGCCTGGCATGGGATCGATGAAAAACGGTAAAAATGGAAAAGATATTATAATAAAGATACCTGTTGGATGCATAATCAAAGACGCCGCTACAGGAGAAGTTCTCGCCGATATGGATAAAGATAAAATGAGATTTGTTGTCGCTAAAGGCGGAAAAGGCGGCAAGGGCAACGTATGGTTTGCTACTCCGACAAATCAAACTCCTAGATTTGCTGAAGACGGAAAACCTGGAGAAGAAAGAGAAATTTTTATCGAACTTAAACTTCTTGCCGATATTGGACTCGTAGGGTTTCCCAACGCTGGAAAATCAACTCTAATCTCCGCCATATCTGCAGCTAAACCAAAAATTGCCGATTATCCATTTACCACTTTAGAGCCAAATTTAGGAATAGTAAGATATAAAGATTTTAATAGTTTTGTCATCGCCGATATTCCAGGCTTAATTGAAGGAGCTCATCAAGGCAAAGGTCTTGGAATAAAATTTCTAAAACACATTGAGCGAACAAAAATATTGTTATTTCTTATCGATATCACATCGGAAGATCCTTCCAAAGATTTTGAAATTTTGAAAAACGAGCTTGAGAGTTATAGCAAAGAATTAACCAAAAAAGATTTTTTAATCGCTCTTACAAAAGCGGACTTAGCTGACAAAGAAAGAATTACAAAATTAAAAAAAAGCAAGTTTTATAAAACTTATCAGCCTTTAATAATATCATCTGTAGCAAGAATTGGATTGACCGAAATGCTGGATAAATTATGGGAAATAATATCGAACCAATCCGAAAAAAAATTTTAAAGATAAATTTGCTTTCTCTCGCGATTGTTTTGTGTTCTTTTTGTATATCTTTAATTGTGGGCTCATCTACATCGAGTTTGAAAGAAATTATCGAGGCAGTTTTTTTTAGAAAAAACGAAAATTTATTTGATATTATAATTCAAATTCGATTGCCTCGAACTTTGCTTGCTTTTTTTGTGGGCGGAGGGCTGTCAATATGCGGAGCGGTATTCCAATCGTTGCTTATAAATCCCCTTGCTGAGCCTTATGTTTTAGGCATTTCAAGCGGATCGGCTTTTGGAGCGACTTTAGCTTTAGCTTTAGGATTCAGTTTTTTTACTTCGCAAGTTTTTGCTTTAGCGGGAGCTTTGATTGTGATGGCGTTGGTTTTTTTTGTTGGTAAAAGATACGGCGAATTAGAGCCAAACGCTTTGTTGCTTGGCGGCGTGATGACTGGAGCTTTTTTTTCGGCTATGATTTTAATAATGATGACATCGGCGACAGACTCATTTAAAAATGCGATATTTTGGCTCATGGGCAATTTATCAATTGCAAGATACGATTATTTATATTATTTAGTTCCAATTGAGTTATTATCTTTAACTTTCTTTATATTAAACTCTTACAAATGTAACCTTATTGCTTTAGGAACAATTAACGCTAAATCTTTAGGCGTCGATTCTCGCAAGCTCAAAAATTATTCTTACTTTTTTGCAAGTTTATTGACAGCTTCAATAGTTTCGATTTCAGGAATTATTGGTTTTGTAGGCTTAATCATTCCGCATATGTGTAGATGGCTGTTTGGATACGATAATAGAATTTCTTTTCCTTCTTCGTTTTTATTAGGCGGAGCTTTTCTAATGTTATGCGATGCTTTTTCGAGAGCGATAATTTCTCCAGCGGAGCTGCCCGTTGGAGCTGTCACGGCTTCTTTAGGAGCTCCTGTTTTTATTTATATTTTACGAAAGCGATTAAAATCTTCTGAGTTTTAATTTATAATTCAAAAAAATAAATTCAAGTATAATAGATTGCGGCAATTTATTTCAATGAGAGATGTTATTATCATTTGAATAGTAATTTGGCTCGTTAAATTTTGGAATCTTAGGTTTGCCCGCTTCAATCCAGGCGGTATAATATAAACTTGCTATAGCTTCTGCGGCTTTTTCAGCTCTTGATATTGTCATATCTTTTGTTCTAAACCAAAGCAATTCATAATACTTATCATCATAAATAATTTGAGTTTCTAATTTTTCAGAATTGCTTGTAATTTCAATAAGATAAAATAATGTGGATTTGATGGGCAAAAAGAAATTTGTTAAGGGATATGCTCCTTTTGTTAATTCAGAAAACAATAATGTCACGAAAATTGAGAATGAATTTTTTGTTTTAACTCTAACTTGTTGTTTTTGCGATATATTTTTCGCAATGGAATCTGCTTCAAATACTAAAGAGCTATAAAAGGAGCTTGCATAAATGTAATCAAAAATAAAAGATTGAATATTTTCTATTCGTTTGGCATAGCGCGGCGAAATAACTCTCTGAATTTCCGATAAATGCTTGTTGAACATTATAGTTTCATATCTTGAGTGAATTCCTTTTTGATTTGATAATTGTCCGTCATAATTTATAGTCGCATGCATAGGTTGAAATCCGTCCGCTACGTAATGTGACAAATCGGCGGCATAATAGATTATGCTATCGGGATTTTGCAATTTAAATGATTCGACAAGCTTGTAATAAGTTTGCAAAGTTGCCCAAGGAAGAATTCCCATTTCTACTACAATCGAATCGCCGTAAACTTTTTTTAAGCTGTCAATATCAGTAATCATACGAGCTTCAATAAATTCATTATAAAAATCGATATCGATAAAATGCTTAGGAGCTTCTCCAGGCGTATAGGGTCGTCTTTTATCGGGATCGGAGCTTTTGGATATAACTATATCCGCATAATGTATAAAATCAATCATTTCATAATGAAGAGCTTTAAAGCTTTCTTTTGCGATTAAAGCATGTCCTTTTTCTCCCCAAGGATAAATTGAAGAAAAATAAATTAGAGAAAAAAATATCGAAAAAAAAATACTTATTCGTTTCATTTAAAGTCCTATTAATTGAACAATAACTTTTCTTTTTCTTTTTTTGTTGTCAAAATCGATAAATATAATTTGTTGCCAGGTTCCTAAAATCAATTTTCCGTCAAAAAAAGGAATAGTTAAAGAAGTTTTTTGCAATGAGCTTCTTAAATGCGAGAAACCATTCCCATCTCCCCAGGTCATATCGTGTTTATAATCAATATTTGATGGAATAAGTTTTTCCATTAATGCGGAATAATCTTTAAGCAATCCCGGTTCATATTCAATAGTAGTTATGCCAGTAGTAGAGCCAATCGAAAAAATTAATGCCGAACCTTCTCTAAGATTAGAATCTTTCAATATTCGACTAACATCATCTGTAATGTCTTTAATATCGCAAAAGCCATTAGAATCAAATTCAAGAAATTTAGTTATAATTTTCATAATTTTTATTTAAATTATTTAGTCGCCGACAAATAAATAGTTTTTCCATTTTTCGTCCATTCTATTGCCGAAGTTTTTTAAAGAAATGATATGGTAGGGCTTATAAGGCTTGAATAATAATTTCATATTTGCTTCTTCGGGGGTTCTATTTCCTTTTTTATTATTGCAATAAACGCACGCTGCTACAAGATTTTCCCATGTGTCTTGACCCCCTCTAGTTTTGGGAATAATGTGATCTATAGTAAGCGGCAAATCGCTTCTTCCACAATATGCGCATTTAAATTGATCGCGCCTTAGAATATTTTTTCTATTTAATATAGCGGTCCTAAAAGGGCGTTGAACGTAGTATTTTAATCTAATAACGGAAGGGATAGGCATTGTTTTCTGTATTGAAGAAATAGTACGTCCGTTGGAAGTCTCTACAATTTCGGCTTTATTTAAGTAAAGCAACTTGATCGCTTTTTTTAAATTACATATGGTTAAAGGCTCGTATGTTTGATTCAATACTAAAGTTCTCGCGTTTAATATTCCATTGTAAGAAGAACTGGCGAATTTATCCTCCGAGAAATTTTATTTTTATGAATTTAATTAAAATAAAAAAATTTTTTTTCTTTTAATATGAAATTTAAATTAACCTTTTTAAGCGATAATCCCTCCAGCCAATAAATATCCTTGTTCGTCGTAAACTGCGGCAGTTTGTCCTGGCGTTATTGCGCTTTTTGGCTCTAAAAATTCGAGCTCGAAACTAACTTCGTCGGATTTAATGACTTTTGCTAAAGACCCATTGTCAGAATATCTAATTTTACAAATAACAATATCGTTAGGCTTTAAAGTTTCTACGCTTACATAATTTGCTTCGCGAGCAATTAATTTTTTTTCTAATAATCCTTCTTTATCAGACAAATAAATAACGTTTTCTTTAGCGTCAATTTTCGAAACGTAAACAGGTTTGCATAAAGCTACTCCTAAACCTTTTCTTTGTCCAATAGTATAAAAAGGTATGCCTTTATGTTTTCCGATTTTTTTCCCATTATAAATAATATCTCCTTTAGGAGCTAATTTTTCTATATCTTTTATTTTTTCGCGAATAAATCTTTCATAATTATTATCGGCGACAAAACAAATTTCTTGGCTGTCGGGTTTTTTTGAATTCTTTAAATTATACTTTTCGGCAATTTGTCTGACTTCAGTTTTAGTTAAATTGCCTAAAGGAAATAAAGTTCTCTTTAAAGATTCTTGAGTTAATCCCCATAAAGCGTAAGTTTGATCTTTTTTATTGTCGACAGATTTTTTTAAACAATATCTTTTGGTTAAAGAATTGTATTCGATTTTTGCGTAATGTCCAGTAGCGACATATTCGGCTCCGAGCGAATCCGCTTTTTGAAGAAGCTCTTCCCATTTTATTTTTCTATTGCAAACTACGCAAGGATTGGGAGTGCGTCCTTTTAAATATTCGGAAACAAAATTATCAATAACTGTTTTTTCAAAAATTTCCGTGAAATCTACAACATAATGTGGAAAATTTAATATATCGGCGACAAACTTTGCGTCGTAAATTGCGTCTAAGGAACAGCAACCAGATTCATGTTTTGGAGCTCCGCCAATTTCCATAAAGCTCCACATTTTCATTGTTATTCCTATTACGTTATAATTCTGTTGTTTGAGCAAAGCGGCAGCTGTCGATGAGTCGACTCCCCCGCTCATTGCGACTACTACGGTTTTATTCACATTATTTCCTTTCAATTTTTTATTTTGCAAATATAAAAATTTATTTTTCGTTCTTCTATCCATATTTGATTCGCTGCTATGATAAGAAAATACAATATTCCTATTTTCATTCCTGAAGCCGCTTGCCCTTCTAAATGCATTTATTGCGATCAAAAAATTATATCTGGTCATAGCTATTTGCCTTCCAAAGATTTTATAATAGAAGAAATTAATAAAAGACTTTTGACTTTTAAGAGACCATGCGAAATTGAAATTGCTTTTTTTGGCGGCAATTTTACAGGACTGTCTTTTGAGAAGCAAAAATTTTACCTTGATATAGCTTATGAATATTATACGAAGGACTTAATAAGCGGAATTAGATTTTCAACAAGACCTGATTTTATCGATTATCATAAATTAAAATTTTTAATTAATTATCCAGTTAAAACGATAGAAATTGGAGCTCAATCTTTTGACGACGAAGTTTTAATGCAAAGTTTTCGAGGCTATGATTCAAAAGAAATTTATAAAGCTGCTGAATTGATAAATGATTTTGGCTTTAACCTTGGAATTCAATTGATGTTAGGACTGCCAAAAGATAATAAACATAAAGATTTGTTTTCGTTTAACCAAGCAATAAAATTAAAAGCTAAGGAAATTAGAATTTATCCGACTATTGTTTTAAAAAATTCATATTTAGAAAGATTATACTATCAAAGAAAATATGCGCCTCTTGAAATTGACGAAACGATAAATATATTAAAAGAAATTTTTCTTTTAGCCGATAACAAAAACGTAAAAATTATTAAAGTTGGATTGCAAATTACTGATGAATTAAAAAAAAATTTTGTCGCTGGCCCACTTGTTCCATCTTTAAAGGAGAAAGCGTTGAGCGAAATTTGGCTCGATACATTTAAGTCTTTTAATTTTGATAAAACTAAAACAAAGACGACAATTTATACTTCCAGCGAAGAGCTTAATTATGCAATTGGATATGAAGCAATGAATAAAAAATATTTAAAGGAACAATATAAAATAGTTGAATTTAAATTAGATAAAAGTCTTAAGAAAAGAGAATTTTATGTTTTGTATAATTGATTACAGAGCTCCTTTTTCAGTGAAAGAAAAATTAAAAAAGGATTTTATAGTTTGCGAATTTAATGCTTCTAATGAAGTTTATCCTGCTATTGATGGTCATCCAGATATTTTTATGGCTCAAATAAAAGACAAATTAATTGTCGCTCCAAATACTCCTAAAAATGTTTTTGATTTTTTAATGTCTTATGGGATAAAATTTGAATTCGGGTATGAGAAAATAGGGTATAGTTATCCATATTCGGCAAAATATAATATTAGCTGCGGCGAAAAAATATTAATTTGCAACGAAAAAGTTTGCGATAAAAAGATATTAGAACTTGCCGAAAAATTAAACTTAAAAAGAATTAATGTTAGACAAGGTTATTGTAGATGCAACGCAATTCATTTAGGAAATGATTTTTTTATAATATCAGATAAAGGTATTGAAAAACAACTTGAAAGAAATAATATTAAATATGTTTACATAAATTCAGATGACGTATATTTATTAGGGGTAAAAAATGGTTTTTTCCCTGGAGCTTGTGGAATATTTGAAAAAAGTTTATATGTAATTGGGCCGAAAGATAAAATAAAAAGCAAAATAAGCAGCGTACTAAATGAATTAAATGAAAAACAATTAAATTTTAATATTTTGATTTATGAAAAAATTATAGATGTTGGAGGAATTTTTTTATTGTAAAATTTTTTTAAAGTATTTATTTTAGTAATACAATATATTTTTTTGCTATTAAAAATAGCTACATTTAAAATTAAGGAGGTATTTATGTACAAAAAAACTTTAGCTTTTATGAGCTTATTTTTATTTTTTTCTAATTATTTTGCTCAAGAAGCTTTGGAGCTTTCTGGATTTTATCAAGCTCAGTATTTTTATATTTCAAAAGACAAAGCATATCCAAGCGAGCCTACGCGATATAACGCAAATTTGCAGCAATTAAATTTGCTTTTAGCTCGAAGCTTTTCAGATAATGTTTCCGCTTTTGTCAATCTTGAGTTGATAAATAATTTCAACTTTCAAAGAACTTGGGGAAATTTTTCTATTCAAGAAGCTTTTATAAGAATGAATTTTTACGATTTGCTTAATTTAAAGGCAGGAATTTTTTATCCGCGATTTGCAGCGTTTAATGAAATAAAAAATAGATTTCCATTAATTCCCTATATATATCGCCCTGTAATTTACGAATCTTCAATGCAACAAATTTTTGACTTTGCAGATTTTGTTCCAGAAACCGGAGCGTTACAAATTTATGGCTCTTACTTTGTTGATAAATTTAGTTTTGAATACGCTTTGTTTGCTGGCAATGCTGAAAAAACTTTCTTTAACAGCGCTGCTATTCCATTGTTTACAAAATTGCAAGGAGTAGATACTTCTGACTTTAAAGTTTTTGGCGGAAGAATTGGAGCTAAAGCAAAGTTAGGAAACTTGGGAATATATGAAGGTGGATTTTCTTATGCTGTTGACAAAGATAAAGAAACTAATAAATTATTGGGTTTTGCTCCAGCTCCTGTTCGAAGATATTTCGGCGTTCTAAGTCGAAATAGATATGCCTTTGATTTTTCCGCCAACCTATTTAATTTTTATTTAGCCGCAGAGCATATAACCGTAAAATATAAACCAGACCAAAAACAAAAAAATACTTTGCAACAAGCAAAACAACTTATTGAAAGTTCTGGTAAAAAAGGCTCTGTAGGTTTTGACAAGAGGTTTTATTATGTAACATTAGGTTATACAATTTTTGATAAAATTATGTTATATGGCAGTTATAGCTATATGGAAGACAAATTAATTTATTTATTAACTGAAGGATTTGAATTAGGCTCTGGGGGTTTGTCTTATATGTATAATGACAATGTTACTTTTAAATTTCAGTATAGCTATATTTACAATAAAAGTAAAACATTTAATTCTGAAAAGGATATACTTTATCCTTTCTTAGTTGGAATTAGCGTATATTTTTAAAAAATTGGAGGCAAAAATGAAAAAAGGATTTTTTTTGATAATTTCTTTTGTTTTATTTTCTTTTAATGGAATATTTCCTCAAATTGCTTTAATAGCAAATAAAGATATTAATGAGAGCATTCAAAATAAAAATGAATTGTATAATTTGATTACTTTAGAAAAAGTTAAATGGGCAACAGGCGAACAAATAGCAATATATTATAATAATAATGATACGCAAACATATGAAAAATTTTTTGAGCATTTTGGGATAAAATTTTTAGATGCCAAGAAGATATGGTTGAAAAAAACTTTAACAGGCGAAGCAAAAGCTCCAAAAACAATTAACGATTATAATATTATTATAAATTTAGTAGCAGAAACAAAAGGAGCAATAGCTATAGTTCCAAAGGATAAAGTCAAAGGGAATGTAAAAATACTGTATGAGATAAATTAATAGCAAAAGATTTAAGAAGCCGGTTTTATAGCCGGCTTTTTAATTTTAATAAAGCATTCTAACTTTTATAGTTCCGGGTATATTCTTAAGGTCTTCAATTAGTTCTTTTGGATTTTCAGAAAAATCAATGTCTATAATTACATAGCCTATATAGGGATCGGTTTGAAGATATTGAGCCGCAATATTAATTTTTCTTTTAGTGAAAACTTTAGAAATTTTATTTATAACGCCCGGCTTATTTTTATGAATATGCAAATATCTTTGTTTATCAACGTTTTTTGGAAGAGAAATTTCAACAAAATTTGTGGCTCCAATTGTGCTTCCAACATTGCTGTAATTTAATAATTTATCGACAACTTCAAGAGCTATATTTTCTTGCGCTTCTTCTGTGCTGCCGCCAATATGAGGCGTTAAAATTACATTAGAATAATTTTGTAAGGGACATAAAAATTTTTCGTCTTTTCCTGTAGGTTCGTTCGGAAATACGTCAAGAGCGGCTCCGAATAGTTTTCCGTTGTCCAAAAATTCTTTCAAATCATTCAAATTTACAACTTTTCCGCGAGAGGCATTAATTAAATAGGCTCCCGTTTTCATTAAAGTTAACTCTTTTTTAGTAATCATATTGACGGTCAATTCAGTTTCTGGAACGTGTAACGTAACTATATCAGAAAGTTGCAATAATTCTTTCAAAGACGAGACAGGCTTAGCATTTCCTAAAGATAATTTTTTTTCAATATCGTAGTAAATAACTTTCATTCCCAAATCTTCGGCTAAAATAGAAACTTGGGAGCCAATATGTCCATAGCCAACAATGCCTAAAGTTTTTCCTCGAGCTTCGTAACAATTTTTAGCGTCTTTTAACCATAAACCTTCGTGAGCCGCTTTGTTTTTTTCAGGCAAGCGTCTTAATAGGCAAATTATTTCTGCAAGTACTAACTCGGCGACAGATCTTGTGTTTGAATAAGGAGCGTTAAAAACTGGAATGCCTTTTAACTTTGCTTCAAGCAAATCAACTTGATCCGCTCCGACGCTGAAACATCCGATAGCAATTAATTTATTTGCATAATTCAAAACTTCTTTTGTAATTTTTGTTCTTGATCTAATGCCTATAATATGAACATCTTGAATTGCTTTAATCAACTCGTTTTTTTCTAAGGAATTTTTTAAGTAAGCGATGTTAGTATAGCCGTTGTCTTTAAGCCAATCTACTCCTTTGGGATGAATATTTTCAAGCAAAAGAATTTTAATTTTATCCGGTTTTAATGAAAATTTTTTTGACATAAGAATAATTTTTTAGTTAATAAATATACATTTATTGGCATAATTATAAAATATGTAATTGTAAAAGAAATTTAAATTTTTTAGAAAATATTTTTTAAAATCGAAATCTTTATCGGAAACCAATATCTTTAATGCCAATTCGATATAAAAAATTTAGAATTGAAAATTTAATTGCTATAAAAAGTTAAGATAAGGAAAAAAA
>Ga0068706_1000296_pt1 | contig 24909 bp, 20 predicted proteins | sample YNPMSBMetaG_FD_65632 | JGI IMG/M metagenome (GOLD analysis project Ga0068706, IMG submission 65632) | Anoxygenic and chlorotrophic microbial mat microbial communities from Yellowstone National Park, USA - YNP MS-B MetaG | ecosystem: Environmental > Aquatic > Thermal springs > Hot (42-90C) >...
TCCCAGTTTACCATGAATGATGGTTTGTTAAGGTTCTTTCAACGAACTACTTAACGGAGAATTTATCCAGAACCCACATTGGTTGAGAAATAGCCTTGCAAAACTCCGCCGGTTGCAGCGCCATGCCAGTCGGCAGGTCAAGGGCAGTCAGCGGCAGCACAAGACCTATCAGCAAATCGCCAGATTGTACGAACACATTGAACATCAACGCAGAGACTGCCTTCACAAACAAAGCAAGCGTCTGGTTGAAGAGTACGACCTGATTGCAATTGAAGACCTGGCACTCGCGTTCATGAACCGCAACCGACATCTTGCGCTGTCTTCGCATGACGCTGGTTTTGGCATATTCAGGCAAATGCTGGAATACAAGGCTGAAAGCGCTGGTATTCCTGTCGTTGCCGTAAAGCCTGCCAATACCAGTCAGGCTTGCAGCGGGTGCGGAAGTATTGTTCCTAAAGACTTGTCGGTTCGTATTCATGAGTGTCCTCAGTGTGGCCTTGTTCTTGACAGAGATGTCAATGCGGCTCGTAATATCCTGACTTTGGCGTCACAAACCCCGCTTGGACGGAGCGGTCAGCCGGTAACGTGGGCGGTTGCGCCGGGCGTTGGCTGAGAAGCCGTTGCCTTCAGGCAACGGAGAACGTCACTTATCGGGTCAATCATCTGGCATTTGAGCGTGAAAATGAAGCCCAACTGGTGGACGCCCTGCGCCGCGACGGAGCAGTGATATTGTCGGTGGTCGCAGAAGTGGATGAGAAAATCGTCGGGCATATCCTCTTCTCGCCGGTAACCGTCACAAACGGCGAACAGCAGTGGACGGCGGTAGGCCTTGGCCCGATGGCCGTTCTGCCCGAATTCCACAATCAGGGAATCGGATCGGCATTAATCCGTTATGCTCTCAATGCGTTGAAAGCGGCCGGGCATGAGACGATTTTTGTGGTGGGCCACCCCCACTACTACCCGCGTTTTGGTTTCAAACCCGCCAAACCTTACGGCATTCAGTGGGAAATCCAGGTTCCGGAAGAAGTGTTCATGGTGCTGGAATTGCGTGAGAACGCGCTGAAGGGCAAAAGCGGCGTTGTGCGCTACCACCCCCGTTTCAGAGAGGTTTGAGTTTATCTATACGAAAAAATTCGTACTGTACCAGCCTCAAACCACTGTGTGAGGTTCCTGCCCGGCAAGGGAAAGCGGCTTCACCAAATCTGCACCGCTCTCATAGTGCACACAGGCCACCCAGTGGTCCTCATCTACCTCAACCAGCGGCGGTTGATCAACCGCACAGCGCTTCTCCCCCACCGGGCAGCGGTGATAATACGGGCATCCGCGCCGTAAATTTTCCACATCCCGCTCTACCAGCGTAATCTCTTTTTCCCATTTACGGTCCAGCCTTGGCACCGATTCCATCAACATGCGGGTGTAGGGATGCAGAGGGGTGTTGAAAATCTTTTCCACTGCACCCTGTTCAACAATGTTGCCTTTATATAGAATGACCGCCCGTTCGCTGATGTAATAGGCCAGTGAAAGATCGTGGGTGATGAACAGGATCGACAGACCATAAGCTTTGAGGTCTGCCAGCAGGTTCAGCACATCAATCCGCGTCGAAGCATCCAGCATGCTGATGATTTCATCCGCCACCAGAAACGAAATGTTCAGCAACAAAGCCCGCGCAATCAAAAAACGCTGCAATTGCCCGCCGCTGAGCTGGTGAGGATATTTATTCAACACATGCGCCGGATTTAAACCTACCGAAGAAAGCGCCTTCTCAACCCGCTCCCCCCATTCGGCGTCAGATACTTGCGGGAAGAATTCTTCATGCACGACTTTAAAAATCCGGTCGGCTTTGAAGATCGGATTATACGAACTGAACGGATCCTGAAAGACACCCTGTACCTGCCGGTAATAATTTTTCAAGGCTTCGCCCTCAAAACCGGCAATATCTTCACCGTTATAGAAAATTTTTCCTTCGCTGGCATTCAATAAACGCAAAATCATTTTACCGATGGTGCTTTTTCCGCTGCCGCTTTCCCCAATCAACGAAACCACCTGCCCCTTGTGAACTTCAAAACTCACTTTGTTCACAGCCAGCAGCGCCCGGCCCCCGAACGCCCCAACCCGATAAATCTTGGAAACCTTATCCAGCCTGAGCATGATTCTCGTACTCCTTCCAGCAGGCAACAAAATGATCCCTCTCAACTTCAATAAAGGGTGGTTCTTCCAGACAGCGTTCGTAAGCCAGCGGGCAGCGTTCCCGGAAACGGCAGCCCGTCGGTGGATTCAAGAGCAAGGGAGGATTACCAGGAATGCCCTGCAAACGCTTTTCGGCAAAGCGCACCCCCACCTCCGGCAAGGCCGAGATCAACAGCCGGGTATATGGATGACGGGGCGACTCGATAATGGATCGGGTGGGGGCTTTTTCAGCCAGCACACCGGCGTACATGATCAAGATACTGTCGGCAATCTGATACAGAATGGATATATCGTGGGTAATCACGATCAGGTTTTTGACAAATTCCCGGTCTCGAAATTCCACCAGCATCTCGGCCACCGCTTTCTGGGTAGCCACATCCAGCGCGGAGGTGATCTCATCGGCAATCAACAGCGAGGGGTTGAGCAATGAGGAAATTACCATCACCATGCGCTGTTTCATCCCTCCCGAAAGTTCAATTGGGTACATCTTCAACACTTCATGCGGCAAAGCCACCAGATCAAGCCGTCGTTTCAATTCGGGCAGAATGTCCTTGTAGTGAACCCCGCGCGATTCGAGCAGTTCGCGGATCATCACGCCGATTTTACGAATCGGGTTCATGGCGTTCATGGCATACTGGGGAATCAGGGAGATTTTGCGAAACCGGTGGGTATTCATTCCTTCGGCATCCCAAATCGGAATTTCCTCGCCGTCCACCTCCACCCGCCCGCTGATGTATTTCATCGGTGGGAAGAGTACAATCAGGCTGTGGCCCAAAGTCGTCTTTCCGCAGCCCGATTCACCCGCCAGCCCCATGATTTCGCCATCTACCAGCTGAAAACTGGCATGTTCCAGGGCGCGTACATCGCCCCGCAGGGTCTGGTAATATACGGTCAGGTTCTCAACTTTAAAAGCCATGGTTCAAATCTCGCGAAGTTTCGGGTTAAAAATTTCATCCAGCCCAACATTCATGCTATAAAGCGCGCCGACAATCGCCGTGATGGCCAGCCCCGGCGGCACAAACCACCACCACATTCCAAACGGTAATGCCCCCCACAGGACGGCGTATTGCATCATCAATCCCAGCGAAATGGTATTGGTCGGTCCCAATCCAATAAAATCCAGGGTTGCGGCGGTGAGAATGGCCCCGCCAAACTGCAAAATGAAAACCAGAACGAGGTAAGACATCATATTGGGGGCAATCTCATCACGAATGATCCGGAGCGGTTTCATGCCGCTCAGTTTCGCCAGATCCACAAACTCCCGCGTGCGCAGCGAAAAGGTTTGAGCGCGGATGGCGCGGGCAACCCACGGCCAGGCGGTCAGTCCAATGAACAGACATTCCATGAGCAGGCTGCGCACCTGTAAATACGCCGCAATAATCAACAGAACGGCCAGCGTGGGAATCACCAGCACAATGTTGGTGAAGGCGTTAAGGATTTCATCCACAATGCCCCCGCGGTATCCGGCCGTGAACCCGATCAGCATCCCCACCAGCGTGCCAAGCCCGCCGCCGAGCAGACCGACCACAAAAGTAGCCCGCAGGCCGTTCACAAATTGCGAAAAAACATCCTGCCCGAAAAAGGTTGTGCCCATCCAGAAATGGGTCGAAGGTGGCTCGGCACCGCGCGGGCTGGCATATTCCAAAGGCTTGTACTTCGTAAAAGTGGGTCCGATCAGTGCCAGAATCAGGAAGAACAGGATGATTCCGCTCCCGATCAGCAGTTTTTTATTGCGTAAGGTGAAATAAAGAACTTCACTGCGCTTCTTCATGCCGACTCTCCCACCATTCCCCTTCTTGTACGCGGGTCAACCACCAGATAAACCAGATCAATGACAAAATTGGCAATTAAAACACCCAACACGATGAAGAGAAAACAACCCTGAATCAGAAAATAATCCTGATTCTGGATGGCTGCCAGCAGAAGATAGCCGATACCCGGATAGGAAAACACCACTTCGGTCACCAGGGCTCCGGCAACGATGACCCCCAATTTGAGGGCTAAACCGGTAATTTGGGGCAGGATGGCGTTGTCAAAAGCATATTTCCGGACCAGACTTTTTGGAGCACCCAGCGCATTCAGGTAACGCGAGTACTCGGCTTCCAGTTCGTAGATGATCATATTACGCATCCCAATTGCCCAGCCGCCAAACTCGATGATAAATAATGAGGCGAAAGGCAGGAACCAGTGATGAAGCAGATCGAGCAGGAAAGTCACTGACCAGGTAGGCCGTAACGAGAAGGAGTAGGCTCCCGCGATGGGGAAAATGCCGACCACAATCCCAAAAAACCACGCCATCAGAATGCCCAGCCACATGTAAGGCGTGGCAGTCAGAATATAACTGATTGGAAGGACGAAATTATCCAGACGTTTGGAACGCGCAGCAAAAGCCCCAAACTTGTTGCCGGTGTACCATCCCAAAAGGACGGCAGGCACCAGCAAAAAGACATCGTAAGGCACAGCCCGTTTGAGCACATCCACCACCGGCGTTGGGAACAAATACGTGCTGATGCCCAAATCGCCCTGAAAAAGGGCTTTCCAAAAGTTGAGGTATTGCTGCCAGAGAGGTAAATCCAACCCAAACAAACGGGCGTAGTAATCGTACATCATTTGAATGGCAGTTGCGTTGGAGGCAACCGAAACCCGCGTCAGCATGTTGCGGATCGGGTCGCCTGGCATAAAGCGCGGAATCAACCAGTCAATGGTCACAGCCAGAAAAAACGTCAGCGCATAAATCACCATTTTCCGAATCAGATAACGCCGCATGAAAATCTCCTGCTGGTTTTTTTACACTCTCAGTTCGTTTCAAACTTTAAATCCGCAAAGGAGGAGGGATGCCGCCTCCCCCTTGCGGAAAGAGGCGGCATCGGCAGATCAGCGCCTAGGGTGAAACCGGCTTCAGGTTGATGAGAGTCTGCAAACCACCCATCTGCCAGTAACCGGACCAGGTGGAAGGCAGCGAAACCGGCTTCTTCTCGCTGGGCCAGTTCGTCCAGGCTGATTCGGTCCACTGCGCCCACAATCCGTTGTACCACAGCGGGATCATCGGCATTTCGGAGAGCATCAGTTCCTGAATCTTGCTGGTGGCTTCCTTCATTCCCGCTTCGTCGCTGGTTGGGACGCGCGCCAGAGCATCCACCAGATCGAACATTTCCTGATTGGCGTAGCGCCCGAAGTTACCGGACTGCATTTGCTCCTGAATCGGATGGCGGAAGAGCAGGTTGTACAGGGTCCAGGGGGTATTGCTCATCTGTGCCCAGTTGTTGAGCGTCATGTCAAAGGTGGCACCCTGCAAGGCAGTGTTCCAAGCGCCGTAATCCGGATAGGCGGCCTGAATATTAATACCGGCCGACTGGGCACTGGAAGCAATGATGTCAATCGCCGCCATCCAGTCCGTCCAACCGTTTGGGCAGGTTACCTGCAGCTTGATTTCCGAACCATCCGGCGCCTCCACAAAGCCATCGCCGTTGACATCCCGGTAACCGGCATCTGCGAGCATTTGCCTGGCTTTGACGGTATCAAAAGTGTAGCCCAGGCGGGCAATCACTTCGGCATCCTCGTATTTGCTCATGGTCGGCAACAGACCGGAGGGGCTGGCAGCCTTGACCAGATTGGCATACGCTACATTGACGATTGAGGGAACATCAATGGCAAAAGCCAGGGCGCGGCGGAATTTGGCATCATCCATCGGCTTCTTGGTAGTGTTCAGGAACAGCACCGCCGTGTTGGCCGAAAGCATGTAGGGCGGTTTTTCATAGAAAGTCTTGACATAACCCTTCTCGGCAAGCGTGGCAATGCCGGGCAGGAAGTTGTTGCTCAGATCCAGTTCGCCTTTGACGACCATGCCCAGGGCAACATTATTGCTGGAGGTGCGAATATCCACAATGTACTTGGGTGCCGGTTTGCCGAAGATGGAAATTCCCCACCAGTTTTCGTTCCGCACCCAAACGTTGCGGTCCTCGGCATGGGTGAGGTACATGTAAGCACCGGAGCCTACCGGTTTTTCGTTCGCGCCGGTGGTGACTTCTTCCTCACTGCGGCCTTCCCACAGGTGTTTGGGGACAATCGGCAGGTTGAAGAGGTAGTTATCCCATTCCTGATAAAGCGGATCTTTGAAGGTCAGGGTCAGGCTGGTTTCATTGATCACCTTGACGTCGGTGAGCCCGGTGTTCGTCCAGACCGGCGAGAACCACAGGGCTGGAAACCTCTTGCCGAGTTCGAGAGTGAATTTGACATCTTCGGCCGTCAGGGGTTTGCCATCGCTCCAGGTCAAGCCCTTGCGCAGAGTAAGGGCATAGGTGGTGGGGTTGGTCCACTCCCCTTTTTCTGCCAGCCAGGGGATGAATTTGTCGGTCAATGGATCGTAATTGAAGAGGAATTCGTAGAGAAAACCGATTGTACCGGTGGTGTTGGCCAGCATGCCCGGCTGGAAGGGATTCCAGGTAGAGGCCGGCCCCCAGGCCGCGCCACTGACGTAGAGCGTTTCGTTGCGCGGATAGCTGGTTGGACCCGGTTCAGGGGTGGCCACCACCTCGACAATCTGAGTCTCCACCACTTTCTTTTCCACTTCAACCGTCTGGATGATGGTTGCGGGAGTGGGTGTGGCAGTGGGACCGCAGGCAGCCAGCAGCAGGCTGGCCAGAATCAGCCCCGTGAATAGATACAAAGCAAACTTACGCATGGTTCCTTTCTCCTTTCTTCAGGAAAAACAAGGGTTACAGGGTTTTTTGAGCGGTGTTGGGTCGGGTTTCTTCGCATCCATCTCCTCCAGGATGATCACCTCCTTTAAAATTTTTAGAAAAGATCAAATTGTTTTGGGAGCGCTCCCAAAATTACGTAAAATTTTTCATCCCTGCACAACGCGGCGTTTTAATGCGCCGCAGGAATCGCGAATCACCAGTTCGGTATCCATGATGATTCGGCGGGGCGGTTGCACCCCATTTTCGATCAGATCGAGCAGCACCTCCACTGCCTTGAAACCCAACGGAGCAATCGGCTGACGCACGGTGGTCAACGGCGGTGTAGCCGAGGCTGCCATTGGCAAATCGTCAAAACCAACCACGGCAATATCTTCGGGAACGCGCAGCCCCGCTTCGCGGATGGCGCGCATTCCGCCAACCGCCATCGCATCCGAGGCGGCAAAAACCGCATCCGGGCGGGCTGGTAGCAAGGCCTGCATGGCGTAATACCCCCCTGCCTCGGTGTAATCGCCTTCGGCGATCAGTGCAGGGTCAAGTTTTCTGCCCCGCTCGAAAAGCGCGCGGGCATAGCCTTCTTTGCGGTCAATGCTCACGGTGGAATTGCCGGTACCGGCGATCGTGGCAATCCGCTGGTATCCCAGCCGAATCAGGTGACTGACGGCGTTGTAAGCCGCATTGACATTATCCACGTCCACAAAACTCACCCCGTCGGCATGGAAGGGCCGGCCGATGACAACCAGAGGGATGTTGGAAGCCAGCAAGCGGTCCATCAGTTGATCACCAATCTGCCCGGACTGGAGCAGGACGCCGTCCAGCATCCCGCGCCGCGAGATGCGCGGGTAAATTTTGGCCTCATCCTCGGAGCTGCCGACCAGAAAGAGGGCAAGCGAGTAGTTGAAATGATTGCACGCCTGAGCAATCCCCTGCGTGAGCCGGGGAAAATACGGGTCACTGAAAAAGGAACTGACACTGCGCGGCAGCACCAGGCCGAGCATGAGCGACCGTTGCGACGCCAGGGTGCGGGCGGCAGCATTGGGATGAAATCCGGTCTGGCGAATCACCTCCAATACGCGCTGACGCACTTCCTCGCGCACATTGGGATGGTCATTGAGGACGCGCGAAACGGTAGAGCGAGATACACCTGCCTGACGGGCAATGTCTTCCAGAGTCAGATTGGGCATAACGGATCGCTTGAAAAGGAATACGGGGAACGAGGCTGGGAGACGATGATGTTGGAAGCGCTCCCAATCAATTTCATTATAGGAAAATTATGAACATTTGTCAATCAGTTATTTTTGAATTATGTCTTTTAAAATTTTAAGATTTACTAAAGACCTGGCATTTCTCTCCATTTTCATCCCCGATGAGTACCTGTTCACATTTTTGACCATCCTACAGGCTGTATTTTGAACGGATAGAACCCTTTCAACCCGCAGAAACTTTAACTTTTTCACCATCTTTAAAGCCAAACGATGGTTATAAAAACTTTTATAAAAATATTTCGCAATTACGTCTTGACTTTATTGGTTTTCGCGATAAAATGATTAAAATCTTTCGATTTTTTTCTCTGGTAGATATCTCTTCATGACCAAAAAAGTAAAAATTACCGAGATTGCCCACCGTGCCGGCGTTTCGATTTCAACCGTTTCACTGGTTTTGAATAACCGCCCCGGCGTTGCCCGCGATACCCGTGAACGGGTCCTGAGCGTCGCAGCCAGCCTGGGGTATTCCCCGCCCCATTCGTTCACAGATGCTACGCCAAGCCGCCTTTCCACCCTGCGCATGCTGGTCAAGCTCGATCCCGGCCAGGCTCCTCAAGCCAACCCCTTTTATTCCAAGGTCATTGTGGGCATCGAGGATGCCTGCCGCCGGAAAGGGATTAATTTGTTGTTCGCCTCGCTGCCAGTGGATGAAAACAATCATCCCCTGCAACCTCCCGGGCAGAGCGTCACCAACGGTAACGCCGATGGACTGCTGCTGGTTGGCATTTATGCCAGCGAAGCGTTTCTCGACGGGCTGACCCAGTATCCCGCTCCGGTGGTACTGGTGGACGGTTACGCCGCCCGCGACCATTACGATGCCGTGGTTTCGGATAATTTTCATGCGGCTTATCAAGCCATCGAATATCTGCTGGAGAAAGGCCACCGACACATTGGGCTGATCGGCGGTGATGAACATTGCTACCCCAGTCTGCTTGACCGGCGCAACGGCTATTTGCGCGCGCTCAAGGAACACGGGATTTCTCATACCTACCTGGCCAGTTTCAACATCACCCGCACGAAAGGATTTGATGAAACCGCAGCCCTGCTCAGGAACCATCCCCAAATTACTGCCCTCTTTTGCATAAATGACGAAATCGCCAGTACCGCTATCCGGGCTGCTCAAAGTGTGGGGCGGCGCGTGCCGGATGATCTTTCGGTTGTGGGCTACGATGATACCTACATCGCGACTAACACTCATCCGGCCCTGACCACCCTGCACGTGGATACGGTAGCCATGGGGCGGGCAGCGGTGGAGTTGCTGGAGCTGCGCCGGCTAAATCCCGACTCAGCCCGCATGACCCTGCTGATCCACCCTTATCTGGTCGAGCGCGAATCGGTGAAGCCCCTACCCCCACAAGAGGAGGTCCTCAAACCATGAACGCACCTGCTCTGCCCAACATCCCGTGGGAGGATCGCCCCCCGGGCTGTTCGGATGTGATGTGGCGGTACAGCCGCAATCCGATCATTCCCCGCAACCTGATTCCATCCTCGAACAGTATCTTCAACAGCGCAGTAGTCCCCTTTGAAGGGGGTTTTGCGGGTGTTTTTCGCTGCGATAACAGGAAGCGCGAGATGAACCTGCACAGCGGTTTCAGCCGAGATGGATTCAACTGGCAATTGAATGATGAGCCGATCCACTGGCTGACCGGCGAGGTGGAACTGGCCCTTTTTGAACACCGCTATGACCCGCGGGTGGTCTGGTTGGAAGACCGCTACTATATCACCTGGTGCAACGGTTACCATGGCCCGACCATCGGTGTTGGCTACACGCACGATTTCAAATCCTTCCATTTTTTGGAAAATGCTTTCCTGCCCTACAACCGCAATGGGGTGCTCTTTCCCCGTAAGATCAATGGCCGCTATGTCATGCTCAGCCGCCCCAGCGACCGCGGTCACACACCCTTTGGAGATATCTTCATCAGCCAGAGCCCGGATATGATCCACTGGGGACAACATCGCTTTGTGATGAGCCCCAAAGGTGGCTGGCAAAGTACCAAAATCGGCGCCGGCCCAATTCCCATTGAAACCCGCGAGGGCTGGCTGTTGATTTACCACGGCGTTTTGACCTCCTGCAATGGATTTGTCTATTCCTGCGGGGCAGCCCTGCTCGATCTGGATCAGCCCTGGAAAGTGATTGCCCGCGGCGGCCCTTATTTGATGTCCCCCCAAACCCTGTATGAATGCGTGGGTGACGTTCCAAATGTGGTTTTCCCCTGCGCCGCACTCTACGACCCCCCTACCGACCGACTGGCTGTCTATTACGGCGCAGCTGATACGGTAACCGCTCTGGCGTTTGCTTACCTCAGTGAGGTGCTGGATTTTGTCAAATCCACCAGCGAGGCTTGAAAGCCAGCCAGGAGCCACACCTCCCCTGCCCCGGCCTGTAAAGTTCACGGCTTGCAACATCCCCTACCCGTTGCAAGCCGTGTTTTTGACCCCCTTTGCAGCGTGGCGCTGCAGGTGGAAGAACGCATCAAACAAAACCGGCACGGATGACCAACCCACCGCCTCTAATCATACCCTTCACCGCCCTGCTGGGCACGCTCACCCGCCGGCGCCCGGACGAAAGACGCGCACTTCATCGCCGTCCTTTAAGATCAGGCTTAAATCCCGCTCCAAACGGCCGTTCAATGACCATGCAACCGGCTGGGAGATGCCTAATTGAGCGAACAAATCACCCACGCGGCTTTCCGGCGGCAGCTCCATTTCTGCCCGGCCCAACCTTTCGGGGGGCAGCTTTTCACGAAGATAGGAGTGGAGAATGACCCGAACCTTCATTAAACAAGTCTATTCCACGATCCACTCCAACCCCAGTTCGCGCAATTTCCCCGCGGTTGGATTGCCGGTTTCAACATCCCAGCCGGCCAGCGTGTAATAAATGGTTTTGTAATTCTCCAAATCCTGGGAGGGGTAGGCAACCCCGGCAGTCGGTCCGCTGCCCTTCATCGGTTTTTCGAACTTGGCGGGCAGGGTATCTTCCTTGCGGGTGAAGCCTTCGCGCGCATTAAAAGCGCGCATCATATTCAAGCGCCGTTCCCCAACCTGGAGGATTTCTTCGACGCTCACCTCCCAGCCCGTGGCGGCGCTCAGCATTTGCGCCATTTCCCGCGGACCGAACAGCTGCCAGGAAGGTCCCCACACAAACTGACACAGGGAATAACTATCCAGCGCGGAGTAGAAGCACTCACTCAGGTAGGCAAAGCGGATTTTTTCTTCATTCATGGAACCCGGTTTTTGGGGTTGATGCAGCCCCAGCAGGGCAAGGCGTTGATAATAATGGTCAAATCCTCCTTCTTCGTACATCGGATCATGCTCGGAGGATTGATGGTCAGCGCCAAACGGATTGACCGCGTAAATCACCCCGAGGGTTTTCTTGGCGTGCGGGATGTGGGCGGGCAGTTCAGTATTTTTGGTGGTGACCAGATAGCGATGGCTGTTTCTTCCAATCCGCTCGGCAGCGCGAGCCGAACCATCGGCCAGTACCGCGCCAAAGCCCTCCCGCCTGCCAATTTTTTCAATCATCGTCAGCATGGCATCCGCATTTCCAAAACGCAGCTCAATTCCATCCGTATCGCTGAGCGATAAAACCCCGTTTTCAAAGCATTCCATTGCAAAGGCAATGGTTGCGCCGGTGCCAATCGTATCCAGGCCGTACATGTTGCACAACTGACTGGCCAGGGCAATCGCGTTCAGGTCGCTGATTCCGCAATAACTGCCGGTTGTGCTGATCGTTTCATATTCCGGGCCGCCGTAGGTGGGCAGTACTTTGCGTCCTTTGTACTCGGTTTCTACCACCCTTTTGCAGCGGACGGTACAGGCAAAGCAGGTGTCATTCCCTTTAAGGATGGTATCGGTCATGCGGTCGCCGCAAATGGCTTCAAACTGATCAAAATCGCCCTGATTGTAATTGTAGGTGGGCAGGGAACCAATCGAATTTTGGAAAGCCACCACGTCCGCCGTCCCGTTCAGCATCAGACCTTTAACATCCGGGTATTGATCAATGGATTTGCTGCCCAGCCGTTGTAAAGAGGCCAGGGTGGCTTTGTCAACCGCTTCGCTTTTGCGAGCGGCCTTCACCACAATGGCTTTGAGGTTTTTGGATCCCATGACCGCGCCCATGCCCGTTCGCCCATTGGCGCGGTTGTGCATGTTCATCACCGCCGCAAGCAGGTTCAATTTTTCACCGGCCGGTCCAATTTGGAGAACTTCCAGTTTGGGATCACCCAGCTCGGTTTTGATTCGTTCTTCCGCCTCGCCGGTCGTCAACCCCCACAGATGTTCTGCATCCCGAATTTCGGCCTGCCCGTCATGCAGGTACAGATAAACCGGCTGATCGGCTCTTCCCTGAACCACAATTCCATCAAATCCGGCGTGTTTTAAAGCGGCCGGGAAAAATCCACCCCCCTGGCTGTCCCCAATCGCAAGGCTGATTGGAGAACGGGCATTGATGCAAATGCGGGACTGGCCGGAAACTGGCAAACCGGTTGGGATGCCGGTGAAGAAAGTGAGCGTGTTTTGCGGGCCCAGCGGGTCGCTGCCCGGCGGGGTCAACTTCAAGATGTAGTACAAACCCATCGCACTGCCGCCGCCGTACTTTCGGTAAAAAGCATCGTCCGGCTGTTCGGTCTTCAATTCACCGTTGGTCAAATTGACATGCAAAATCGAGTGGTTTACACACGGGATCATGATCCTCAACTCCTTGGGGTGAAAATTTGCAGAACCTGAAAATATTATAGCAAAAAACGGATGAAGACAATCACCGAAATTACATTATTCAAGAAAATTAATGGCGAAAACGGAAATCTAAAATCAAACTCTTGTATTTTTCGGAAAAATGGCTATACTATTTCTAGAATGAACATCAAACTGGACTGGACGGATAAACAAATCATTGATCTGTTGACCATTGACGGGCGGATGCCCGCCAGTGATATTGCGCGGACGATTGGGGGAATTACCGAACGCGCGGTACGATATCGAATTCAACGGTTGGTGGATGAGGGGGTCATCAGCATTACCGCCGTGGTAAACCCAAAGGCAATTGGCTTTCCGGTCATTGCCGATATTTTTATTCAAGTTGAACCGGGCATGATTCTGGACGTAGCGGGGAAAATTTCCCGCTTTGAGAACGTCAGTTATGTGGCCTGTTCGACAGGCGAGCGGGACATCAGCGTTCAGGTCGTCGCCAGAGATAACCAGGAACTGTATACCTTTGTAACCGAAGTGATTGGCAGAATACCCGGCGTGCAAAAAACCATCACTTCTTTAGTGCCCTTTATCGTCAAAGATGACTCTCACTGGCGGATTCCGGCATCGTACTTTGAAAACCAGAATCCCAAATCATAAATCCTGAGCAACCGGCATCTTGAAAATGCCGATTTTTTTCAAGGAGAGTGAGTTATGAATTCAGCCTATGATTGGGCCGTTGAATATTCGAATCGCTGGTTGAGCATTATTCGACAAAGCGAAGTCACGGAAGATGTGGCCAAATGGATCATCGAGGAATCCAAAATCAATTTTGCCGAACACTTCAACAAAGGCTGGCTGGAATATCGCAAATCCGTGACCGAGGCCGGCGATTGGGCGATGACCGAATGGACCGGCAAAGGGGCTCAATTTCAGGATGTACTGGGCAGAAAGTTCATTGACTGCCTGGGCGGCTACGGGATGATGGACCTCGGCTGGGGACACCCGGAAGTGGTTGCCGCGGTCAAGGCTCAACTGGAGCGATCCCCCATGCCCTCTCAGGAACTCATTGATCCTCTACGCGGCGTACTGGCCAGGATCCTGGCCGAAATTTTACCCGGCGACATCAAATATTGCTTCTTCTGCGCCTCAGGTACCGAAGCCATCGAAGGCTCGCTGAAACTGGCCAAAATGTATACACGAAAACCCGGTTTCATCACCGCGCTGAAGGGATTCCACGGCAAGACGCTGGGGTCTTTGAGTGTGATGGGCAAGTCCGACTACCGCCAACCGCCCGGAATTTTATACGGCGGACCGGTTTATCATGTGCCGTTTGGGGATGCAGAAGCCGTCGAAAGACAGCTGGATATCTGCGAGAAAGTGGGGGTTGAAATCGCGGCAGTCATCATGGAGCCCATTCAGGGGGAGGCAGGTGCCATTGTCCCGCCGGATGATTTCTGGCCGCGCATCCGCGAAGCGACCCGCAAACATGGGGTTTTGTTGATCGCCGACGAAGTTCAAACCGGCCTGGGCCGGACGGGCAAATTGTGGGGAGTGGACCATTGGGATGTTAAACCGGATATCGTCGCCCTGGCAAAATCGCTGGGCGGCGGGGTTATGCCCATTTCCACTTTCGCCTCCACGGAAGAAATCTGGCAGGTGATGATGTACCCCAATCCCTTTATTCACACCACAACCACCGGAGGGGGTGCGCTGGCGTGCAGCGCGGCAATTGCCGCCATCAACGTCACCTTGCGCGAAAAATTATGGGAAGTTGCCGCTGAAAAAGGGGATTATTTGATTCCCAAACTCAATCAGCTGGCGCAGCGTTTTCCGGATATTTTTGACCGCATCACAGGAAAGGGTTTGTTGATTGGGATGCACTTCAAGGACAGCGCCACCGGTTATAAAGTGGCTGCCGGCCTGTTCAAGCGCGGCGTTCTGGTCGCCGGCACGTTGATCAGTTCGACTACCATTCGGATTGAGCCTCCCCTGATCATTACTTATGAAGAAATCAATGAGGTACTGAATCGGCTGGAAGATACCCTGAGGGAAATTGAGCGAGGTGGGTAATTTGCAATGACATGAAGTTCACCGGCCTAAAAACACGTGAGTTCGGGATGCGATCAAAACCCGGCATGCGATGCCAATGCCCCCACCTGCACCTCCCCCAAAATCGCCCCTGCGATTTTGGGGGAGGCGAGAGGGGGACGAAAATGCGAAAGTTGATGTAGAAATGATTTATCCCGAATTGAGGTTAAAAACAGTTCTTTTGTGAAGGAGAAAAAAAATAAGATGGAATTTCCGGTTTCCAACACAACCATCATTGTTTTCTTCATCATCCTGTTTTTTGCCATCCGGATTGGGATTGGCTATTACGCATCCCGCAAAGTTTCCAACACGACCGACTACATTGTGGCCGGCAGAAGACTGCCCATTTACCTGACCGGCGCATCCATCATGGCAACCTGGTTTGCAGCCGAAACCTTAATGGGCGCCAGTTCGACTGCCTACCAGTACGGTTTTCAAGGGGTTGTGTTTGATCCGTTTGGGGCGGCTTTGTGCCTTTTTCTGTCGGGGTTTTTCTTCATCCGGTTGATGCGCAGGGCGCGCTACCTGACGATTATTGACTTTTTTGAACGCCGCTTCGGAAAATGGATGGGGATTGCCGGCTCCATCATCCAGATGATCACCTACTTTGGCTGGACAGCCGCCCAAATTGTGGCGGGCGGCAACATTGTTCACGCCCTGTTCGGCTGGCCGGTTACCACCGGCATGCTTTTCGTGGCGCTGATTGTGGTTTCTTACACCATGATGGGGGGAATGTGGGCGGATACTTTGCTGGATTTCATCCAGATGTTCTTAACTGCTGGCGGAATCACCTTGATTTTTGTGGCCGTCATGCGGGCGGTCGGCGGATGGGATGCCTTCATCTCGAATGCCGGCTCGTTGTACGTCAGTAAACCCTTCACCCTTCTGCCCATCGAGGGAGAGGGCTACCTCGGTTACACCGGTGGATTGGGGTGGACTTATTGGGTTGGAGCCTGGATGGCTTTGGGGCTGGGTTCGATAGCGGCGCAGGACTTGATGCAGCGCTCCATGTCCGCCCGCAATGAGGCAACGGCGGTGCACGGAACGTATCTGGCAGCCATTTTGTATCTGGGCTTTGGGGTGCTTTCCCCCTTGATTGGCATTGCCATGTTTGCCATGAATCCCAACATTGCCCCCGAACAAACCGAATTTATCCTCGTCACCGCCACAACCGAACATCTTTCTCCCGTTTTGGCAGGGATCTTTATCGCCACGCTGGCTTCCGCGTTGATGAGCACCTCCGATAGCTCGATTCTGGCCGGCGCTTCCGTATTTACCGAAAATATCCTCCCGCTCTTCAAAAAAGGACTGACCGAAAAATCCCAACTGGCCTGGACGCGGTTGATGGTGTTTGTCATCGGGCTGATGAGTCTGTTGATGGCGCTTTATGCGCAGACCATTTACAAACTTTCGGTGTTTGCCTGGACGGTTATTTTAGTAGGCATGTTCGCTCCGTTTGCCTTCGGCATGTACTGGAAAAAAGCCAATCAGAGCGGCGCGCTGGCAGGCTTCCTGGGCGGTTGGATCACCTGGTTGATCACCCTTCCCATCCTCTATCCGACCACTCTGGAAATCAACGCAGGGGATAGCGAGCTGGCTATCTGGGATGCAGCGTACATCGGTTCTGTGCCGGCCTTTCTGGTTTCTGTGCTGCTGGTGGTCGTCGTTTCGCTCCTCACTCAAAAGCGAGATGCTCCCAAACCCCTGACCGATGTGGATTATCAGGTAATCGAAACCAAAGATCGCCTGGGCTTGCTGCCCTTGAAAGATGCTTTACGAAAAATCCCCTGAAACGGCTTGTCCACTTTCGGAGAACCAAAATCATCACGAAAGGAGTAAGAACATGAAAATTTTACTTGTTGGCGTAGGTGGCGTGGGTGAGGCCATTGCGGTGATGTCGGCCAAAAAACCCTGGCTTGAGCAGATGGTTTTATCCGACTACAATAAGCATCGTCTGGAAGAAGTCCAGCGGAAATTGGCTGACCCGCAGCGATTCCCCACTGAATGGGTAGATGCTTCACGGCAGGAGCTGGTCGAAGAACTGGCGAAAAAGTATCAGGTTGACCTGATCATGAACGCCTGCGATCCGATTTACAACATGCCCATCTTCAACGCCGCCTATCAGGTCGGTTGTCATTATATGGACATGGCCATGTCCCTCTCGGAGCCGAACGAAAAGGACCCCTACCATCAGCCCGGCCTGAAACTGGGAGATTTGCAATTCGCCCAATCCAAACAATGGGAAGAAAAAGGTCTTCTGGCGCTGGTGGGGATGGGGGTCGAACCGGGCATGGCGGATGTCTTCGCCCGCTATGCTCAGGATTATCTCTTCGATGATATTGATGAAATCGGCATTCGGGATGGCGCCAACCTGGAAGTGCGCGGGTATGAGTTTGCCCCCAATTTTTCCATCTGGACCACCATCGAGGAGTGCCTGAATCCGCCGGTGATTTGGGAAGAGGGCAAGGGCTGGTACACCACCGAACCGTTCTCGGAGCCGGAGGTTTTTGAGTTTCCTGAGGGCATTGGCAAGGTGGAATGTGTCAATGTCGAACATGAAGAAGTGCTGCTCATTCCGCGCTGGGTCAAAGCCAAACGAGTGACCTTCAAATACGGTTTGGGCGACCAGTTCATCAACGTCCTGAAGACTTTGAAAATGCTCGGGCTGGACAACAAAGAACCCATCCATGTTAAGGGCGTGATGGTTGCCCCCCGTGATGTGGTGGCCGCCTGTCTGCCCGACCCCGCCCATCTGGGTGACCGCATGTTCGGGAAAACCTGCGCCGGCACCTGGGTGAAAGGGAAAAAGGATGGAAAGCCCCGCCAGGTTTATATCTATCAGGTGGCGGACAATCAGGAATGTATGCAGAAGTTCGGCGTTCAGGCGGTGGTGGCGCAGACCGGCTTCAACCCGGTGATCGCCTTCGAACTGATCGAGAAGGGCATCTGGAAAGGCAAAGGCGTGCTCGGCCCGGAGGCGTTCGATCCGCTCCCCTTTATGGAGCGCATGGCAGAATACGGATTTCCTTACGGCATTAAGGAGATGTAAGGATTTGGGGTGAAAAAACCACCCGCCTAAGCAGGCAAATACCCGCAGGAATCCGCAAAGGAATCTGAAAAACCTGTATAAAATGGATGCTATATCTCGTTCAGCTTTGGTCATTAATTTGGAGGTGATTCATGGCTGTGGTTGAAAATAAAGGGCAGGTGATTCAGCAAGAGGCGAAAAAGTTGAAACGGGAGTTAACCTTGCTGCCGTTATTTGGCCTCATTTACTTTACCGTCTGCGGCGGGGCCTTTGGTATTGAGCCGCTGGTCGGACTGTCCGGTCCGGGCATGGCGCTCCTGTTGATTGTCATCACCCCGCTGGTTTTCAGCATCCCCAACATGCTGCTGGTGAGGGAAATGACCTCCATGATGCCGGTCGAAGGCGGCTATTACCACTGGGTCAAGCAGGCCTTCGGTCCTTTCGCCGGCTTCATGGCCGGTTGGATGAACTGGGTGGTTGCCTGGGTGGATGTTTCCATTTACCCCGTGCTTGCGGCTTATTATCTGGGTTATTTCATCCCCGCGCTGCGGACGGGGGCGGTGATCAACGGGATTGAAGTGCCGGCCTGGGTTCTTTCCTGGGGGGTTGCATTGATTTTGATTTGGGTCATCACTGCCCTGAACATCCGCGGGGCGCGTCTGGCGGGGATGACCGCCAACGGTCTCGGCGTGATCATGTTAATCCCCCTGATTCTGATGTCGGCACTGGGTTTTTATCAGTGGATTCGCGGCGGGGTAACCCTGAACATTCCCCTCCTGCCGGAAGGCGAAACGATTACCGGGGCGTTGAGTGTCGGCCTCTTCGTAGTGATGTGGAATTTCATGGGGTGGGAGTTGCCCACCGCCGCCGGCGATGAAATCGTCAACCCGAAGAGAACCTATCCAATCGCCATGGTGCTGGTTTTGATTGCCGCCATTGCCACCTACTCCCTGCCCACCCTGGCGGGGCTGTTCGGCGGGGCCGGGGAGGACGGCCGCTATCACCTGTGGGGACAGGAAGAACCGGAAACCGGAGCCGGCATTGGCGCATTGATGGCCGAATACGGAATTGGCGAGGAAAAACTGATCGAATGGGGCGTGGATCCCATGTCCTCGGTCGGCTGGGAATTTCCGGATATTGCCCACGCCATCGCCGATAAGGTCATGGGCGTACCCAACAGCCCGCTGGCGAATACGCTGGGGCTGCTGGTCACCATTTCGGCCATCCTGAGCATGATTGGACTGTTTATTGGGAACGGTCTGGGAGGAACGCGCGTGCCGTTTGCCATGGCTGAAGACGGGATGATGCCGTCCTTTTTGACCAGGGTTCATCCCCGCTACGGCACGCCGTATGTGGCCATTATTTTGTGTGGGGTGATCTTCTCCATTTTCTCGCTTCAGCCGTTTGCCTTTCTGGTGGTGGTGGATGTTTTCCTGAACATGACGGTGCTGTTTGTGCAGTTCCTGGCGCTGTGGAAACTGCGCTTCTCCATCCCTCACGTCCCGCGTAAGAAAATTCCGGGCGGCTATTTTGGGCTGACGCTGGCAACCCTTGCCCCCAGCGCGATCATCTTTCTGGCCATCTACAGTCAACTGGTGGAAGAGGGCCTCAACTCGCTGTGGCTGGCGCTGGCGGCAATGGGAGTAGGCGCGCTGCTTTACTTCCCCATCCGGCGCTATATCAAGCCGGGCATCCCGGATGTTGACCCGTTCCGATTGGAACCGGAAGAGGAATAAAAAAATGGATGCGGTAACCGACAAATATCAAACGCTTTTCAAACACCTTTCGCCGGTGTGGAGTCACTATACCGAAATTATCGTGAGCAAGGCGGAAGGCACGCTCCTGTACGACCTGAACGGCAGGCCGTATCTGGATTTTACCTGCGGAATTGGGGTGACCAACACCGGTCATTGTCACCCCAGGGTGGTCAGCGCCGTTCAGGAACAGGCCGCCCTGCTGCTGCACGGGCAGGCGAACATCATCACCCATCAGCCGATGTTGAATCTGGTGGAAGCGCTGCTGGAAATCGTCCCCCAGCCCATTGACGGTTTCTTCTTCAGCAACTCCGGCGCGGAGGCCGTCGAGGGAGCGGTCAAATTAGCCCGGCATGCCAGCGGGAAGAGCAACATCATCGTATTTCAGGGAAGTTTTCACGGGCGAACGGCCAACACCATGGCGATGACCACCTCCAAAACCATTTACCGGGCGGGGTATCAACCCCTGCCGGCGGGTGTGTTTGTGGCGCCGTACCCCTATGCTTTGCGGTTTGGCTGGGACGAGGAAACCACCAGCCAGTTCTGCCTGGAGGAACTTGAATTTCTTTTGCAAACTCAAACCGCCCCCTCCGAAACCGCCGCAATGATCGTTGAACCGGTGCTCGGCGAGGGGGGCTATGTGGTGCCGCCGGTCAGTTTTCTCAAAGGGCTGCGTGAGCTGTGCAGCCGCCACCAAATTCTGCTGATTGTGGACGAAATTCAGTCCGGCTTTGGCAGAACCGGGCGGTGGTTTGCGCTGGAGCATTTTGACCTGCAGCCGGACATCCTGGTGGTTGCCAAAGGGCTGGCTTCCGGTTTGCCGCTTTCGGGAGTTTTCAGCTCGCTGGATTTAATGAAAAAGTGGGTGACCGGTTCTCACGGCGGAACCTACGGCGGGAATGCCGTGGCCTGCGCCGCGGCGGTGGCCACCATTGCCGCCATCAAAGAAGACGGCATGCTCGCCAATGCCCAACAGCGCGGCGGGCAGCTCGTCCAGGGTCTGAGAAAAATCCAGAAGGATTACCCGGTCATCGCCGAAATCCGCGGCTTAGGATTGATGATCGGCTGTGAATTTAGAAACTCAGACAAGAAACCGGATAAAAACACCGCCAAGGCGGTTGCCCACGCCTGCCTTGACCGCGGATTGATTCTACTGACCTGCGGCGCGTGGGATAACACCATCCGCTGGATTCCGCCCCTCAATGTCACTGCGGCGCAAATTGAACAGGCGCTGGCAATTTTTGAGCAGGCGGTTGCGGAAGTTGTGGGAGGATAATCCACTATGGAGGTCTGGCGCATCAATCTCCACGAACGAAGTTTCAGCCGAGAGGAAACGCCCGCGGCGTGGCAGCGGCTGGGCGGGCGCGCGTTGCTGGCCCGCATTTTGCTGGATGAAGTCCCGCCGACCTGTGACCCGCTGGGCAGCAGGAACAAACTGATTTTTGCACCCGGTTTGCTGGTGGGACATAAGTTATCCTCCTGTGACCGGATTTCGGCCGGCGCAAAAAGCCCGTTAACCGGCGGCGTAAAGGAAAGCAACGCCGGCGGTTCGACCGGCCTGCAATTGACCTACCTCGGCATCAAGGCGTTGATCATCGAAGGACAGCCGCGCGGTGAGGACTGGCTGATTTTGCGCCTGGACAGTCAGGGCGTTCATTTTGAACCGGCCGGGGATGTGGTTGGCAAAGGTATTTACGCCAGCGCCGAAGAGTTGCGCCGGCGGTATGGCACGCGGGCAGCCATTGCCCTGATTGGGCCGGCCGGCGAAATGAGATTGACCGCCGCCGGCATCGTCAATCTGGATAAGGACGGCGTCCCATCCCGCATCAACGCGCGCGGCGGTTTGGGCGCGGTGATGGGCAGCAAACGCATCAAAGCCATCGTCATTGACGGCTCGCAGGGCAAAGCCCCTCCCATTCAGGATGAAAAGGCCTTCCGCGCCGCCCAAAGGGAATTTACCAAAGCCCTCATGGCGCACCCCCAAACCGCTACCTACCGGGATTTCAGCACGGCGGGGATTGTCCACATGTGCAACCTGTTTGGGGCACTGCCGACCCGGAATTTCAGCCAGGGCCAGTTTGAACTGGTTGAGCAGATCAGCGGAGAAAATCTGCGCAGCATCCTGCTGGAGCGCGGCGGAAAGGCCGATCCCTCTCACGCCTGCATGGTCGGCTGTGGAATTCGCTGCTCGAATGTTTATGCCGACCAGAACGGCAAGGTCATCGTCTCGCCGATTGAGTATGAAACGATTGGCTTGATGGGCAGCAATCTGGGCATCGGCAGTTTGGATGAGATTGCCCGCCTGAATTACAAAGTCAACGACCTGGGCCTGGATTCGATTGACACCGGCGCTGCGCTGGGCGTTGCCGCCGAAGCCGGCTTGATGAAATTTGGCGATGCGCAAAGCGCCCATCGTTTGCTGGAAGAGGTGGAGAAAGCCACCCCGTTGGGCAGGCTGCTCGGCTGCGGAGCAGCGGTGACCGGTAAGGTGCTGGGGGTGAGGCGCGTACCGGCGGTGAAAGGCCAGGCCATATCCGCCTACGACCCGCGGGCGATCAAAGGCACCGGGGTGACCTATGCCACCAGCCCGCAGGGGGCGGATCACACCGCGGGTTTGACCATCCGCGCCAAAATCAATCACCTTGACCCGCAAGGGCAGGTGGAAGTTTCGCGCACGGCACAAATCAACATGGCGGGATACGACACGCTGGGAGCCTGCATTTTTGCCGGTTTTGGCTTTGCAGCAGCGCCGCACACCATTCGCGACCTGCTGAACGCCCGCTACGGCTGGGAGGTGGATGAAACCATCCTGCAGCAGTTGGGAAAGGAAACCCTGCAGCTGGAGCGGGAGTTCAACCGCAGGGCCGGTTTTACCTCCGCCCACGACCGCCTGCCGGAATGGATGACCGAAGAAGCCCTGCCGCCCAATCAGTGTGTTTTCGACGTGGATGAGCGCGAAATGGACGGGTTGTTTGACGGGTGAACCGGTTGTAACCTGATACGCTCAAAGATGACCCCGCGCCGGGGTTTGTCCGCGCCGTCGGCCGACTTCAGGCCGGCCGGGGTTATTTGCTATAATTCAAGCGGGAGGCCGGGTTGCGCCCGCAGCGCGCCGCTTCAAAACCGCTTCATGAATTATCAAAATCCTGGAGGAAATCGCTACAATGACTACCGATCAACCCCTGAAATGCCCGGTCTGCGCCACCCCGTTCAGTCCCGGCCAGCCGCACTGCGCCAACCCGGACTGCGGCTGGCCGCTGAACAGCGGCCCGGTTCTCGGCCGGCTGACCCCCGAAGCAATGCAGACCTTCCAGCGCCGGCTGGCGGAAGCGCGGGAGGCCTACCGGCGCAAAATGGAACAGCGCGCCGCCCTTCTCCCAGATACCCCCATCTCGCCGCAAAATGTGGAGCGCCTGACGGTGGTGCGCTGGTTGGGGATGGGTGAAATCTATCACGTAGCATTCTCACCGGACGGCAGCCGGCTGGCGGTGGGGTCAGAGAATGGTATTTTTTTGTACCATTCTGCCCGGCTGATACCGTTGAGGTTTTTCCCCGCCCTGACTGGAGTTGTCAGCGTGGCGTTCTCGCCGGACGGCAGCCTGATTGCCTCGGTCTCCGATGATGAAACCGTGCGGCTGTGGCGCGCCGCAGACGGCCGGCTGCTGCGCACGCTGGAGGGGCACACGGATTGGGTGTGGAGCGTGGCGTTCTCGCCGGACGGGCAGCTGCTCGCCTCGGCCTCCGATGATAAAACCGTGCGGCTGTGGCGCGCTGCAGACGGCCGGCTGCTGCATACGCTGGAAGGACACGACAGTTCGGTGACCAGCGTGGCGTTCTCGCCGGACGGCCGCCTGCTCGCCTCGGCCTCCGCAGATAAAACCGTGCGGCTGTGGCGCGCCGCAGACGGCCGGCTGCTGCATACGCTGGAAGGACATGCGGGTTGGGTTAACAGCGTGGCGTTCTCGCCGGACGGGCAGCTGCTCGCCTCGGCCTCCGATGACAAAACCGTGCTGCTGTGGCGCGCCGCAGACGGCCGGCTGCTGCGCACGCTGGAGGGGCACACGGATTTGGTGAGGAGCGTGGCGTTCTCGCCGGACGGGCAGCTGCTCGCCTCGGCCTCCGATGATAAAACCGTGCTGCTGTGGCGCGCTGCAGACGGCCGGCTGCTGCGCACGCTGGAGGGGCACACGGATTGGGTGTGGGAGGTGGCGTTCTCGCCGGACGGCCGCCTGCTCGCCTCGGCCTCCGCAGATAAAACCGTGCGGCTGTGGCGCGCCGCAGACGGCCGGCTGCTGCGCACACTGGAGGGGCACACGAAATGGGTAGAAAGCGTGGCGTTCTCGCCGGACGGGCAGCTGATCGTCTCGGCCTCCGATGATGAAACCGTGCGGCTGTGGCGCGCCGCCGACGGCGAGCTGCTGCACACGCTGGAAGGGCACGACAGGTCGGGGACCAGCGTGGCGTTCTCGCCGGACGGCAGCCTGATTGCCTCGGCTTCTTGGGACAAAACCGTGCGGCTGTGGCGCGCCGCCGACGGCGAGCTGCTGCACACGCTGGAAGGGCACACGAATTCGGTAAAAAACGTGGCGTTCTCGCCGGACGGGCAGCTGCTTGCCTCGGCTTCATTGGACAAAACCGTGCGGCTGTGGCGCGCCGCCGACGGCCGGCTGCTGCGCACACTGGAGGGGCACACGAATTTGGTAGAAAGCGTGGCGTTCTCGCCGGACGGCCGCCTGCTCGCCTCGGCCTCCGCAGATAAAACCGTGCGGCTGTGGCGCGCTGCAGACGGCGAGCTTTTGCGCACGCTAAAAGGACATGCGGAGGGGGTGCTCAGCGTGGTGTTCTCGCCGGACGGGCAGCTGCTTGTCTCGACCTCTTGGGATAACACCGTGCGGCTTTGGCGCGCTGCAGACGGCGAGCTGCTGCGCACGATGAAGGGGCACGACAGGTCGGTGACCAGCGTGGCGTTCTCGCCGGACGGGCAGCTGCTCGCCTCGGCTTCATTGGACAAAACCGTGCGGCTGTGGGGCGTTGCCGACGGACGGCTGCTGCGCACACTGGAGGGGCACACGAATTGGGTAGAAAGCGTGGCGTTCTCGCCGGACGGCCGCCTGCTCGCCTCGGCTTCTTGGGACAAAACCGTACTGCTGTGGGGCGTGCGCTGAGCCGGCCGGCTCAACCCGCAAAGTCATCGCTGAAAC
>Ga0068706_1000297_pt1 | contig 24909 bp, 14 predicted proteins | sample YNPMSBMetaG_FD_65632 | JGI IMG/M metagenome (GOLD analysis project Ga0068706, IMG submission 65632) | Anoxygenic and chlorotrophic microbial mat microbial communities from Yellowstone National Park, USA - YNP MS-B MetaG | ecosystem: Environmental > Aquatic > Thermal springs > Hot (42-90C) >...
CATAGAACTATGCCGTAAACCTCAAAATCCTTTTCAACACAAAGAGTATGCAATGGAAATCAAATATTTGAAAAAAGCGAATAAATCGCAACTTGCTGAAATACAGAAAGAAGCCAAAGAGCAACTACTCAATTATTACCGTAATGACCCTGAATTACAAATGAAACCGGATTTGATTTTGCTGACGGTAGTGGTAGTAAAAAGTAAAGTACATGTGCAAAAAGTCACGTTGATAACTGATGCCGCTGGGTTCTCACGTCAGTAACTGATTCCAACGCCATCACACGTTTAAAGACACATTTGTAATGGAAAACGACACAATGAATTTGATGCCAACGGCATCACACATTTACCAAAAATTTTGAAATTTGAAACCGAAACCGTCATAAATTTAAAGCCATGAATAACGAAACAAACAACACATCAAACATCATTTCTAAAGTTTGGAATTTTGCTAATGTTTTGCGTGATGATGGTGTTGGCTATGGCGATTATTTAGTAGATTTCGAAAGTGAAAATTTTATTTCCCCAGCTGATGCTCTCATTACTTATACAGGGTTGCGGGTAGATTATGTTTTAACCAATCCGCCTCTTGGCAAAAAAAGTAGTATGACCTTTACGAATGAAACTGGTGAACAAGAACGCGAAGACCTTGTATACATCGTCAAGATTTTTGGGCTATAACGAGCAACAAGCAATTAAATTTTTTACAGCATATTCGCACGATGCTCAAAACTGATGGGCGTGCGGCGGTACTTATCAGTGAAAAGAAACCACCATCCCGAAACAAATCCCGAAGGACAATGGCAGAAATTCACTTAAATAATTTGCAACAAATCATTTCAGTTTCTCTATGTTTTTTATTAAAACAGTTTTTGGAGATAGTGTAATAAAAACCGTTAGAGAACTTGCAAAAAACGCTCCGAAATGCGGCGTAGAATATTGAAAAGTTCCCAAAGTTATTTACACTGATGGGTACATATTTCTAATCTAAAATGAAGTTTATTTTGAATCACCTCTTAATTCCAAATACCATCCGTAGTTTACCAAAATCATCTGCTAAGATTTCTGTATTTTTAAAATGGTTTTGTTCGAGTAAACTTTTTACGTTTTGTGCGTACAAAGGATGTACTTCAAAAGCTAAGATACCATTTTTTTTGAGCCAGAACCTTGCTAAATCTGTAATTTTTTCATAAAAAAGCAACGGGTTATTACCTGTAAAAAGAGCTATTTCAGGTTCAAAGTTTTTTACGTGCTCTGGTAACTCTTCTCTTTCCGATTCTGGAACATAAGGTGGGTTACTAACTATTAGTTCTATATCTTGAAAATCATCTACTTGAAAATCCAAAATACTTTGGTTTATCCATTGAATAGAAGCATTATGTGCGTCAGCATTTTTTTGGGCTACTTCAATAGCATCCTTAGATATCTCAATCCCTATAACATTTGCCTTCGGAAATAGTTTTTTTAGACCAATCGCTATGCATCCCGAACCACTACAAACATCTATAAAAGTACCAGAACTCATGAAATCTAATTTTTTTTGAATTGCATAAATCAAATTTTCTGTTTCAGGTCTTGGTATCAAAACAGAAGAATTTACGAAAAATGCTAATCCCATAAAATAAGCTCTTTCAAGTACATATTGAACCGGCATTTTTTCAATAAGTTTTTGATAATCAGCCCATAAATTTTCCGCATTACGAATTACTGACTCTTGATTTAAAACCCAATCTTTCAAACTCCATTGATTTCTTTCTAAAATCCAAAAATTAAAAATAGCTTTTGCTTCTTTTTCTTCATAATATTTTGATAGTTCCGAAACACAAATAGATTTCAATTTTCGGTAAGTAAGTTGAGAAAATTCTGTGAAATCCATAATTTACAAAAAGCTATAATTTGCACAAAAAACTCTTTAAAAAGTTGTTCTAATTCAACATAATGCAACTGAAGGTCATCCATTGCTCGTTCCAAGGGGGGATAGTTAACTATTTTATGGGCTACCTCAAAGAGTGTCTTTTGAATACTGTTAAGATATTGATACTCAACAAGTCTATTTGTTTTTTGGACGTAAATAATAAAGTTTTGTAAAGTTTCAGGAATATAAGTCTTGTATTTTTCTAAAATGCAAAGAACCTTACTTACAAATGTGCTTAAGTCTTGGTTATGATAGTCGTGCCAGTTCTTTGCAAGGAAATGGTCCATAAAAATGTCATTGATAATAGGCGCATAATGCCCATGATTACGAGAAATTAGTTGAGTCATCTTAAAAACTAATGGATGTTTATCTGTAAAATAATCAATTTGACGATGTAACAAAATGCCTTTTTGTATTTTGGTTGGGTAATCCAAATATTTTTTTCCTTTAACTTTATCTGCAATAAAATTACCGACTATAAGTTCTTCATAGCCAAATGATAAATAAGCGTGAGAAAGAAAATTCATAAAACAAATATAACGATATTTCGTTTAGATATCGTTGCAAATAAATATAACCCAATATTTTCTACCAGGCTTTACAAAAACTTTAATTTTTGATACTTTCTTTTTTTTCTACGGTAAAAAGCTCGCGAAGAGCATCTATTAATGTATCCGCTTCACCTCTTTTACAAGCCGCTTTTAAATTCAAAACAGGATATTTCACAATTTTATTGACGATGTTCTGAGTTACTTCTTCAATCCATTTCAGTGAAGTTTCATCTACTTTATTAAGATATCTTGCGATTTCTTCTTTACGAATTTGTTCAAGTGCTTCTTTAATTTGTTGAATGACAGGCGAAATACTCAACTCTTTTGACCATTCCATTAAAGAACGAACTTCCTCTTCTATAATATTTTGAGCTAATGGAACAGACTTTTCACGTATTGCTAATGCTTCATTTACACGGCACTGAATATCATCAATATTAAAAATGACTTTTCCTAACTTTTCTAAATCAGGATGAACGGTTCTTGGTACACCTAAATCAATAAAATACTGTGTTTTCTCACTAAGATTACTGTTATCAGGAGTAATAAAAGGTTCATTGACTGAAATTGCGCTTATAATTACATCAAATTCAAAAATTTTTTGTTTAACATTTTGAAAATCAATGATTTGTATTGGATACTTTTGTGCAAATTTTAAACTTTTTTCATTAGTACGATTACAAACGAATAAGTTTTGTACTCTGAAGTTTTCTATTAAATTTTCTGCAAGATGAGTACCAATTTCACCTAAGCCTAAAACTAAAATCTTCGGTTGATATAAATTATGAACAATTTCATTGCAAATTTCAGCACCTGCATATGCCACGGATGCGGCTCCATTTTTGAGATTTGTCTCATTTTGAATCCGTTTATTCGCATGAAATATCGCATGAAACATCCTATGAAAAAACGGACCTACTACTTTCTGTTGATTAGCTAATACATATGCCTGTTTTACTTGATGTATAACCTGTAAATCTCCTAAAACCACTGACTCTAATCCTACTGCCACAGAAAAAAGATGCTTCAATGCCCAATAAGGGTCTTCTATTACCTCAAAATATTTCTCAAAGCCCTTTTCTTGAACGCCAAATATTCCTTTTTGATGGCATAACAACGCTATAAGCTCTGAATTTAAATTTCTTTCACTGATGTAATAAAGCTCTGTTCTATTGCATGTACTTAGCAAAAAAAACTCTGTTAATCCAAGCAATTCTTGAACTTTGATAATAAAACTTTCAGTTTGGGATGTATCATAATACAACCGCTCACGTATATGAACAGGCGCATTTTGATGACTTAGAACAATCGCTTTGAGTGCAATCATAACTTTTAAGGTTTTTTTTGACACAAAATTATACCTATTATTCCGAAGCAAAAAAAATTTTTTTCATTTAGAATTAGTCTAAATAAGGATGGCAACTGCAATTTTAAGTTTGAATAACACGAATTATAGAATTATATGTGCATTATTTTAGCCTTGTATAAATTTATTCTTTTTCATGAATTTTCAGAAGGAAATTGAGAATTATCTACGTTAGTGTTACGATATTCCATAACTTTGAACTGTTTTTTAAGCATGCACATATTCAAAACCTTCAATCAAAAAATTGATTTATTGCTCAACCCTCAACACAAATATTTTCGTTTTAGAAGAAAAATTTTTAACGTATTAAGTATTTTGGTGCTTATTTTTTTATTATTTTTTGTGGTATTGATTTGGGACATACCTTCACTGAAATCCTTAGAGAATCCTCAAATTGCCGTATCTACACAAATTTATTCCCGAGATGGCAAATTATTAGGAAATTTTTATGATGACCAATTTCGTATCAATGTACGGTACAAAGATTTACCCAAAACGTTAATCAATGCTTTAATAGCCACGGAAGACATCCGTTTTTATCATCATCAGGGCGTAGATACACGCGCAATAGGAGCAGTATTTTTAGAAATGATAGAAGGAAGAGTGCGTGGCGGTTCTACCATTACCATGCAATTAGCCCGAAATTTATTTGATAATATCGGAAGAAAAAAAAGTATACTCCGTAAAATGCGTGAAGCTATAACGGCTTGGCTTCTGGAAAGAAATTACACCAAAGAAGAAATCCTCATGTTCTATTTCAATACCGTTAACCTTGGGGGAAATATTCATGGTATTCAAACAGCTGCTCGTACCTACTTTAACAAAAACGCAAGAGAATTACTGCCTCATGAATGTGCCTTGTTAGTTGGAATGCTGAAAGGACCTTCCTTATATCACCCTATCAAAAAACCTAAAAATGCTTTAGAACGTCGGAATGTTGTGCTTCATCAGTTATACAAGTACGGTTATTTGACTCAAAAAGAATACGAAAAATACAAAGCCATGCCCTTGAACGTTAGCACGAAATCTTCTTTTCAGGATTTTATACCACAAGGTACTGCCCTATATTTTAGACAAGCTTTACAACAGTTTTTAAACGAATGGTGCGAAAAAAATAAATACAACCTTTATACCGATGGCTTAAAAATTTACACAACCTTAGATTCTCGTTTACAAGAGCATGCCGAAAAGGCTATCCAAAAAAGAATGCCATTTTTTCAAGATTTGTTAAATCAAGAACTCAAAACTCGTAAACCTTGGGAACAAAATGAACAAATTTTATATGCCGCTATGAAACGTTCCCCTCGGTATCACATACTTAAAAATGCAGGTTTTAACGAACAACAAATTCGCCAATCTTTTGACAAACACGTCTTAATGAAAATTTTTGATTGGAAATCTCCTAACTACGAAAAAGATACCGTCCTTACTCCATGGGATTCTTTAAAATATTATGCCGGGTTACTGCATACAGGCTTAATAACCATTGACCCTTCCAACGGGCATATCTTAGCTTATGTTGGCGGAATTGATTTTAAATTTTTTCCTTATGATATTATTACCCAAGAAAGACGGCAAGCCGGTACTATCTTTATGCCTTTTGTGTATGCTGCAGCTTTTGAAAAAGGGCTTGATCCCTGTTCCATAGAACTAAATACCCCCATTTCTATTAAAACCCCAGAAGGTGATTTATGGACCCCCAAAAACATCGGTGGCTGGGTTACTGAACCTTTACCGCTCATACAAGCTTTTTCTATGATGTACAACATTGTCGTTGCTAGACTAACTCAAAAAATTTCCGTAGATTTTATAATTGATGTAGCAGGAAAACTCGGTATAACTTCACCTTTAAAAGCTGTTCCCTCTTTAGGATTAGGTACTGCTGATTTAAACTTATTTGAACTTGCTGCTGCTTACGCTCCTTTTGCCAATAAAGGAATATGGAACCAACCTATTTTTGTCACTAAAATTGAAGATAAATACGGAAATTTGTTAGCCGATTTTACTTCAAACCAACGAAAAGCTATTTCTGAACAAAGTGCTGCATATACTCTTGAATGTTTGAGATATACCGCTAACAATGGTACTGCTTCCGAAGCAAGAAGTATTTACCGAATTCCTACTGATATCGCAGGTATGACCGGTAGAACTCAAAGCCATGCCGATAGCTGGTTCGTAGGTATGACCCCTAATACCGTAACTGCTATATGGACAGGCTGCATAGATAGGCGAGTCTTTTTTAAATCTTACTTTCATGGACAAGGTGCATTTTTATGCCTTCCCATTTGGGGCGAGTATATGCAAAACGCTTATTTTGACCCCACCATCCACCTCCCAGACCGTCTATTCCTTAAACCGCTTAACTACAACTTTTCTTTAAACTGTCTTAAAACCAATATCCAAAAAGAACGTAATTAACCTATGAACCATCAATCTAAAATCAACATCATTAAAGCTTCTGCTGGTACAGGAAAAACTTATACCCTCGTGGAATTCTTCTTTAAAATCCTCCTTTCTAACCCCCAAAATTATTTCCATGCTCTCGGTTTAACTTTTACTAAGAAAGCTGCCGCAGAAATGAAAGAACGTATTCTCAAAAAAACAATACAGGAAATCTCTGATAGTTCAAACTCTTTGACCGTCAAAGAGATTTTATCCAACATCCTTTTTAACTATTCCCGTTTTGATTTCCAAACCATTGACTCCTTTTTTCATAAAATTATTAAAATTTTTAGCAAAGACCTTGAAATACCACCTAATTTCAAAATTGAAGAAGACGAAGAGCTTTTTAGTGAACTCTGTTTACAGCAATTATATCATGAAAGTGCTCATGAAACTGAACTCAAAAATTATTTAATGGAATTTATTCTTTTTAGCCTTGAAAACAAAGATAACTGGAACATCGATTTCCCTTTGATTGAACTCATCGGAGAGTTACAAAAAGATTCCACTCAAAAATATTTACCGTTTTTACGTAATAAATCTTTGGATGATTTTCGTCAACGTAAAGATTTTCATTTCTCTAAAATTCAAGATTTTGAGCATAAAGTAAATTCTCAAATAGATGAACTAGAAAAAAACTTAGAGCACTTATGGAATAACCTTGATATTTGGAAAGGGAAAAATCGTGGTTTGCCCTCTAAACTTAAAAAACTAAAAAAACTTAGAGAACTTCGTTATGAAGACATAAAAAAAATCCTTAGCTTTCTTTATGATGAAAATAATTACTTTTCAGAACCTTTTCGCTATACCAACGAAACAAAAAGCATAAAAAGTTTTTACTCTTCTATCAACCAATTGTTCGATTATTCCAAATGGAAAGAATACAAAACTCATCTCATAGCCTATTACAGTATCCAAACCACTGCCTTATTTTCTAAAATCTATGAAATAGCAGAAAAAATCAAGTCTGAAAACCAATTTATTTTGATGTCTGATATACATTTGAAAATCAAAGAATTCATAGAAAAAGAGCCTCCGGAATATTTATATTGGAGAATGGGGCAACGGTATCATTTTTTTATGTTAGATGAATTTCAGGATACTTCGGTTACCCAATTTAATAATCTTAAACCTTTAATTGAAACCGTCATAGATACCAAACCTCATGAATATAGTATTTTAGTCGTTGGGGATGTGAAACAATCCATTTACCGCTGGCGTGGAAGTAACCCTTTGTTACTCCAAAATTTACATCAATCCAACTATTTTAATCAAAGTTTAGTCAAACAACTTCATATTAACTTCAGAAGTAGCCCTGTTATAGTTAAGTTTGTAAACGATTTCTTTAATCATATTGCCCAACAATATAAAGAATACTTTAATTTAGTAAAAACCAACTTTTCAGGTTTAAATCAAACCGCTCATCATGACTATCCAGGCTTTGTTATACTTCAAAAAATTTGTACTCCTAACATTCAAAATAATAACAAAGAAACAGAAGAATTAACCAGTAAACAAGAAATCATTTTAAAATTATTGCTTGAAACAATAAAAAAATATGAGCATAAAGGTTTATCCATTGCAATTTTAGTAAGAACTAACTCTGAATCTCGCATCATTGCAGATTTCTTAACCCAATATCAGATAACCTTCACCGCATCAGAATCCCTCTTATTAAGTCAATCTCCTTTAATACAATTTTTATTTGAAACACTCAAATGGATAAATTTTCCTGATAATGCACTAAGTTTTTTAACAGCTCAGAACTTAGCTAAAAATCTTGATATTGCATGGAATACTTCTCAGCTATCAGACTTTTCAAAGGAGCTTAGAAGATTGAATTTATATGAACAAGCAGAACGCTTAGTAGATTTTTTAGGATTGTACCAAAATCTTGATAACCAAATTATTCATTTTTTACAGTTTGTGCATCACTACGAAAATCAAGACTATAAAAAAAATTTAAGTTTTTGGGAATGGTTTGAACGTTACGCTCAAAAAGAATCATTTATTTCTAACACAACTGATGCCATTCAAATCATGACAATTCACCAATCAAAAGGTTTAGAATTTGATATCGTTTTATGCCCATTTTTAAATTGGGATTTGTATCCCAAAGCTAATACTAAATATTGGGGCATATTTAATGAATATCCTTACTTACTAAATTACAGTTCTCAACAAAAAGATACGCTTTTTACTACCGAAGAAAATATTTTAGCCTACGAAAAAGAAACACAAGAAACTATTTTAGAAAATACAAATTTACTTTACGTAGCTATTACCCGTGCAAAATATGGTTTTTGGGGATGTTTCTATGAAAGAAAAGAAAATACAGAATGGAAAAAAGTCTCTGATTACTTTCAAAGTTATCTTAGCCAACTCCAAAATGATTCGTCAATAATTCAAAAAAACGGTTTTCAAGTTTACATTCAAGGAAATGAAGAACTAACTTCTGAAAAAATACCATCTCAAAATGAAGTATTTACTATTTCTTCTTTGGAATTTTGTTCCCCATCTTCAAAAATTATATTAAAACCGATTGAAAAAGAAGATTGGGAAATCCTATTAAAAAGAAAACAAGCTATTGAAAAAGGTACCATTATCCATAAAATTCTTGAAGAAACTCAATATTTTGTGGATTTAGACCGAGTAATAGAGCATTTTGTTTTACAAGGTAAAATTTCTGAAAATCAAAAAAATACAATTAAAGAAAAAATTACCAAACTATTTGAAAATCCATTAGTTCAACTTTGGTTTTCTGAAAAGGTCACTGTTCTTAAAGAACAAAAGTTTTTACAAGTTCAAGAAGAAAGTAAAATTGTGGATAGAATAGTTTTCCACGAGGATATTCTTTATTTAATAGACTTCAAGACAGGTCAAAAATATCCCGAGCATATAGAACAAATAAAAGACTATGAGCAAGTCATTCAACAATCTGATTTAACGCAAATTAAAAATTACAAAATGATAAAAAAGTTTTTGATGTATTTAGATAGTAATGAAATTGTAGAGATAGAATGAGACGCATTTTTTTGTCACACTTTATTTTTCTCAAATTTCCTTAGATTGAATTGAAAGAATGAACAAGGTTATTCCCTGATGGTTACTCCGCGAATACTTGAAGCTCCTACATTAAAAAAACCTAAAACTTTTTGGTTATTTTTAGAGCGAATGTTGGTAATAATATTTTCAGGAGTACGAGCGAAGAGCCCGCCATTAGTCATTTCATCTTGTGCCTGACGCAAAAAAATCCACGTATCCCGATTAATGGAATAAATTTCAACTTCAAGACTATCTCCTACGGAAAGCCCATCCCTTGGGTTAATACCAAAAGCAATATTCGGTGGAAAATAAAAACCATCTGCTCCTTCACCAGAAGCACCGTCTACCGCTAAATTAATTTGGTTAGGGCGTGATAAAAATTTTCCATTATGGTAGGATTTAAACCAATAATAATCAGGACCTCCTAACGAATCTTTGGCTATGAAGCGTGCAAAATATTTTCCTTTCGGTCCAAAATTTCCTTCATTTTTTTCATATACAAAGGAATCAATTACTGTTGTCCGATTTAAGCGGCTCTGTGCTTCGTACTCATTTCCATTTAAGTTTACCCATAGCTTATATTCGTGGTTAACTACAAAAAACGGATGAAGGCTATCCGGAATGTACTCGTAAACTCCATTTCCTTTATTTACAAAATGCGCAGTATCCTGCGTAGTCAAATCAATTACTTTTACTATGGCTGAATTTTCATAAGGAGTTTCGGAATTAGAAAAATAGGGAGCTGTATAAGAAATTCGTATACTTTGCGGTTTGATTTGATTGTTTAAAAAGGCATCTATCACCAAATATTTTTCGCCTTCTTGAAGTTTAATGTCTACGACATCTTCACAACTGATTACAAAAATGCCGATAAAAACAAATGCAATTATATTTTTTTTCATAACTCGTACTCTTTAAAAATTGAAATTGTAAGTAATTGCAGGAACAAAAGAACCTATGACTGAATAGCGAACAGCTTCTGTTTGCAAATTGTTGTCTTTATTAGAACGAAAGTAAATGGAAAAAGGATTTCTACGATTGTAAACATTGTAAACCGAGAAAACCCATTCACTATGCAATCGTTTTCTTTCTTTGACTTTACCGCTTAAGGTAGCAGATAAATCTAATCTATGATAAGCAGGAATTCTAAAATTATTACGTTTTTCGGTAGAATTATAAGGAATTACATAACCTTGAATTTGGACGCGGCTATCAGGAAATGTTGCGGGAGTACCTGCTAAGTAAACAAAATTCGCTGAAAATGACCATCTTTTATTAAGCTCATAAGTTAGAACAGTATTCAGATTATGTGGTCTATCAAAGCGAGTAGGGAACCATTCGTTTTTGCTGATGCCATCGGTTTTTCTTTCTGTCCGTGACAAAGTATAACTTGCCCATCCCGTTAATTTTCCTTTATTTTTTTTGACGTATAGCTCTACTCCATATGCTCTACCTATGCCTTGTAGTAAATCTCCCTCCAATTCTTCGTTGAGTAATAAATCTGCATTCGGAACATAATCTAAAAGGTTTTGTAAGGTTTTATAATAAATTTCAATGGAAGTTTCAAAGGTATTATTAGCAAAATTTCTAAAATAACCAAAGGCAATTTGGTTAGCGATTTGAGGTTTAAGGTTATTAGTGGAGATAGTCCAAATATCAATGGGAGTAGGAGCGGCAGTATTGGAAACCAAATGTAAATATTGAGCCATTCGGTTATAACTGGCTTTAAATGAAGAAGTTTCATTAATATCCCATTTCAAAGATAAACGCGGTTCAGGGTTGTAATAAGCCTGGATGAGTTCTAGTGTATTGTAAGATTGCCTACTAACTAACCTACGAGAAACGGCTATATTCGTATCAGCAAAGGTGTACGCATCTCCTTTTCCTATAAAATGAAAACTTGAAAACCGTAATCCGTATTCCATTGCAAGTCTTTCAGAAATTTTCCATTCATGGTTGACGTAAATACCTGATTCTATTCCGTAGCGATGTTTTAAGCTAAGATTGATGCTGCGGCCCTCGGAAGTAACTTTGGCGTTGCCAGGTTGCATATGAAATAAAATGGATTGTAAACCTAATTTAATTTTATGTTTTTCATTAAGGAACCATGAGAAATCTGGTTTTATACTGTAATTGATGATGTTTGCATTCCAATCAAAACCTTGCCCTTGGTCATCAGTAAACTTAAGTTTATAATCGTAATTACTGTAAAATGCAGTTAAATTAAGGAATAATTTTGGGTTGATGATGCGGTTCCAACGAAGGGTAGTGGTTGCGTTGCCCCAATTAAATTTAAAACCTGCTCCAAAAACATCTCTTCCAAAATACCCACTCAAAAACAAAGTATTTTTTTCGTTGACAATATAATTGAATTTAGCGGTTAAATCATAAAAATAGAACTGAGCTTCGCGAAGGTCTTTATTCAGGAAAGGTTTTGCGAGTACATCAATATAAGAACGGCGAGCGGCTACTATAAAAGAAGCTTTTTCTTTGAGAATAGGACCTTCCACTGAAAAACGGCTGAAAATAGTTCCTATTCCACCTTTGTATTCAAATTTTTTGTTATTACCTTCTTTCATTCGGATATCTAAAAGGGAAGAAAGCCTACCGCCATATATTGCCGGAATACCGCCTTTTACTAACTTCACATCCTTCACTGCATCAGGATTAAAAACAGAAAAAAATCCAAATAAATGCGAAGAATTGAATACAGGTGCTTCATCTAAAAGAATTAAATTTTGGTCTACATTTCCACCTCTTACATTGAACCCCGATGCACCCTCACCAACGGTACTTACGCCGGGCAATAGCTGTATACTTCGGATGATATCTACCTCGCCTAAAAGTGCAGGTATTTTCTGTATAAACCTGATATCTAATTTGTTAACTGACATTTCAATAGACTTGATGTTTTCATCTTCTTTTTTATCCGTAATGACTACCTCCTCACTTTGTACACCTTCTTCCGTCAATTCTACATCTAGTTTCGTATTACTTTCCAGTTGAATATCTTTTTGAATTTTTTCATAACCAATGTAGGAAAAAACAATGGTATGAGAGCCTTTCGGCAAAGTTAAAGAATAAAAACCGTATTCATTTGTATTGACTCCTATATTAGAGTTTAATTTATAGACAGTAACGCCAATAAGTTTTTCGCCTGATTTGGAATCCTTGACGTATCCACTAAGTACTACTTTATTTTTTTCTTGTGCAATTAAATGAAGCGAGAAAATCATTAAGAAAACTAAGGAAACTAATTTCATTACTTTTAGTTTTTTTGCAAAATTAAAAACAATCAAGCCGTGTATTAAGTTCAAAATGATAAAAGGGCAAAATTTTGTGTCAATGAATAAGAAATTTTCTAAGAATAGATTTTTTTTAAATTTTTTGTGAATTGATATTTTTTTTAAATAGTTCCTATTTTTGCATGAAAATTTAGAACCATACATGAAGTTTATTTATTGTCTGTTTATTTTTTTGTTAACAATAAGTTTTCATGCGCTTGATGCTCAAAAAATTACAGGTATTATTAAAGATGATGCCACAAAAGAACCTATTGAAGGAGCTACCGTGATGATTAAAGGTACTAACTTAGGTACTTATTCTGATGTAAACGGGAAATTTGAAATTAGTTACAATGGTGCGGTGCCATGTACTTTGGTGGTTACGTATGTAGGGCTCAAAAAACAAGAAATTGAAATCAAAAATTTGAATAAACCTGTTATTATCAATATGCTACCGGATGAAGAGCTTTCACAGCCAGAGGTAGAAATTGTAGATACTCGTATTACAGAAAAACAAAAGGAAAGCCCGTTAACGATTGAGTCTATGGATTTAGTAGCTATCAAAGAAACCCCTGCTGCCAATTTTTATGACGGTTTAGGCAACCTAAAAGGAGTGGATGTAACGGCATCTTCTATGGGCTTTAAGATTATCAATACGCGTGGTTTTAATACTACTCGCCCCGTCAGAAGTTTACAAATTATTGACGGCATGGATAACCAAGCCCCTGGTCTGAATTTTTCATTAGGAAATTTTGTCGGAGCTTCTGAATTAGATGTACAATCGGTTGATTTAGTAGTCGGAGCAAGTTCCGCTATTTATGGACCGAATGCGTTTAACGGCGTTATTGACATGAAACTCAAAAGTCCTTTTTATCACGAAGGTTTATCAGTGATGATTAAAGGTGGTGAAAGATATTTGTTTGATGGAGCAGTACGTTATGCAAAAGCTTTCAAAAATAAAAATGGAGAACAAAAGTTCGGTTTTAAAATAAATATGGCTTACATGCAAGCAGATGATTGGAAAGCTACCAATTACATGCCAACAGAGCAATCCTTAAACCCCGAAGGAGATATTCGTGGATATGATGCGGTTAATATTTATGGAGATGAACGTGTTTTTGGGGATAATACAAATAACACACGTAGGAACCGTACGGGCTTAGGTCGGGTTTATCGTACAGGTTACCGAGAAGAAGATTTATTGAATTACGATGTCAAAAGTTTTAAAGGTTCTATTGGTTTACATTATAAGTTTACGCAAGATGTTGAACTTTCTACTTTGAGTAATTACGGTACAGGTAACACTATTTTTCAAGGGGATAACCGCTACGCGCTCCGTGATTTAAAATTTTTTCAAAATAAAATAGAACTGAAAGGAAAAAAATGGTTTATAAGAGCATATGCAACTAATGAAGATGCAGGAAATTCTTATGATGCAGTTTTTACAGCCTTATTATTGCAACGAAAAATGAAGCCGGATGATAGATGGTTTGCAGATTACAGCGGGTATTGGACACAAACTGTAATGCCCAAAATCAAATCTATACCAGGCTACATGGATGCTTATAATCAAACTTTTGCTATCGGTAATTCTAATACCAATCCTAATTTTCAGCATCAAATGGATTCGCTTTTGAACGTGATGGAAAGCCTCATTCCACCTGATTCTTTGAAAAAATGGCATCAAGAAGCACGTGCTTATGCTGATGGAGTAGGAAATCCTTTTTTTGAATTCAAACCAAGGCTTGAACCTGGTACACAAGCTTTTAAAGATAGCCTAAATAAAATCATCCATACCTCTAATTTTAATGATGGAGGCAGCAAATTGGTAGACCATTCCGCTTTGTATCATGTGCAAGGAGAATATAAATTTACTCCTAAGATTATGGACATTACCGTAGGGGCAAGCTACAGAATTTATATCCCGAATTCCGAAGGGTCTATTTTTTCGGATACACTAAAAGATGCAAGCCGTCCTGAACTTGGGCGTGTATACATAAGTGTTTATGAGGTAGGAGGTTATACGCTTTTAGAAAAAAAAATCTTAGCGGATAGACTGAAAATCAATGCTTCTGCAAGAGTAGATAAATCCAAAAATTATAATGCCGTTTTTTCGCCTGCTGCTTCCTTAGTTTACACTGTTCAAAAGAAACATCATTACCGCTTATCGTTTAGTTCTGCATTAAGAAATCCTACGCTTCAAGACCAATATTTATATTATAACTTTGGTAGGGCGCAATTACTAGGAAATATCCGCGGTGTTGATACGCTGATTTCGTTAGAGTCATTATTAAAGTATTTAGATACTAATGACTATGCAGTTCGTGATACGATTAAGTTAGCTCCTGTACGCCCGGAAAGAGTTCGTTCAATTGAAATTGGATACAAAGGTGCTTTATTTAAAAATGTTTTTGTAGATGCCTCTGCTTACGTCAGTTGGTACAAAGATTTTTTGGGATTTAGATTTTTAGCACAATACGACCCTGCAAAAGGTACACCGCTTAAGGTTTATCGTTTATCTGCAAATTCAGACGAAATGGTACGTTCTCAAGGTTTTTCAGTGGGAATCAATTACTTTTTTAAGAAGTATTATACTTTGTCAGGGAATTATTCATACAACGAACTCAACAAGTTAGGAGCTACTGACCCCATCATTCCTGCTTTTAACACGCCAAAGCATAAATTCAACATAGGCTTTGGTTTTAGGGATTTGGTTGCAGATATAAAACTTGGTGAAAAAACTTTAAAAATCAGAAATTTAGGGTTTAATACCAATTTGAAATGGCAACAATCCTTTTTTTATGAAGGTTCACCGCAGTTCACAGGAACCGTTCCAAGTTTTACCTGGTTAGATGCTCAAATCAATTATCGTGTGCCCTCTATCAAAACAACTTTGAAAATAGGTGCATCCAATTTACTTAATCAAAAAAGATTTTTGGCGTATGGTAGCCCATACATCGGAAGGTTGGGATATATTCAGGCACTGTTAGAATTATAAAAAAAGATGCGTGTGGTTGGATTGGGTTATTTTGAAACCTCTAATCTTCAAGTTTTAAGAGCGTCTATAGCTTTGTAATCTTCCGTGTACATACCTTTTGAAGGAATAGTACAAATTCATTGCTGAATTGAAGCCCGCCATTGCTATAGGAATATCTCTATATTTCGTTTATAGTGTTAGGTTCAAAAAACGAATTTTCCCACACGCACTACAAAAATAATCTTTTTTTTGATTGTACTCAAATTTTAGCTTGCAAGTTATTCACAATATCAAAAACCTGCTGAACAATAGTTGTGGATTTCTTACTTATAGCCCATTGGATAGTTTCTTTCACTAAATTTTCGTATTCATAATCCTTTAAACGATGAACTTGATTGATTAGGTCATCATAATTTTTGTAGCTGATGCAATTTTTGCCTGGAATTAAATCATGAGGAGCACAAAATTTTGGTTTAAGTTCTAAGTTTTTGAAACACAATACGCAACCGTTAGCGGCTAATTCATAATGCCGTAAACAATCCCAACCTGCACGCTGCATGGTAATTCCGAATTGGCTGTCTCTTAAATCCTGGTAGTAATCACTTTCCGAAGTAAAAACGTACTTAGAATGCTTTTTTAACTTAGTTTTAACTTCTTCATCTACAATATGTTCCGTAAAAAGCTTTTTTTTCTCAGGAATATTTTGAATAACTTTTGAATCAGGAATTCCAAAACTAATAGGATAAATATTTTGTGGTAAATTTTTCGGATTATTAAAAAAAAAGGTTGGTACCAGCTTAAAATACAAAGATTGATAGGTTTTAGGGGTGATTTCTCTTTTAAAATAAGGAAAGTGATGATGAGGCTTAGTAGCAAACCAATTTTTAGGATTTTTCCAATATTTTCCTGCATACAAAAAGATGTTAGGTTTATCTTCACCGTCTAAAATGATAGTTTTACGAGGGTTTAAGAAAGGAAAAAATTCTTTAAAAATATCATATTGGCGGTAAATGGAAGTAAAAATGACCCAATCAAAATTTGTAATTTCTTTGCAATCAGAAATATGTGCAGGCTGTTGAAGTGTTTGAGGCAAATATTGATAGTAAGTAAACCCGTAACCACGGACATTTGAGATATCAGCACCTTGATACAGAATTTTTTTGAGCGGGTATTCAAAAACTTGTTTTCCATAAAGCAATTTAAGACCGATAATAAAAGTATCAGCGAGGTAATCTTCTTGTGGGTGGTTGATGATAAGAATTTTCATTAATGAACAAGTAAATCTTTTAGGGCAGCTTCTGCGGTAGGAAAAATAAAAGAGTAGCCCATTTCTAAGGCTTTTTTGGGTATAACAAATTGACCTTCAAGTAATAACATGGCTCTTTCTCCGAGCAGTGATTTGATTAAAATGGCAGGCAAGGGTAAGCCGGAAGGTTTATGAAGAATTTTACCGAGAATTTTAGCAAATTGAGCGTTATTTAAGGTTTCAGGTGCAACGAGGTTAAGGGGACCAGATACTTTTTCGTTGAGTATTGCCCAATCTACTAAATTGACAACATCACGGATATGTATCCATGGGAAACCTTGTTTACCGCTTCCGATATGTCCCCCCGCATAAAATTTAAAAGGAGGAATAATTTTAGGCAAAGCGCCGCCGTCCATACCGAGTACAATGCCCGTACGCAATAAAACCGTGCGAATAGGAGCTTTTAAGGCTTCTGCTTCCCATTGTAAAGCCACTTTTGCCAAAAAATCATCTCCTGCAGGTGCATGTTCATCCAAAATTTTAGTACTTTTGGTGCCATAATATCCAATAGCAGAACTAGAAACAAAAACTTTGGGCTTAATACTTGCTTGTTCAATAAATTCTACACAGGCTCTTGTTGCTTGAATACGACTATCTAAAATTTCTTTTTTATATGCGGCTGACCAATTTTTATCTGCAATACCTGCTCCCGCTAAATTGATAAGGACATCTACGTTTTCTATATTCGGAATTTTTCCTTTTTCGTATGTCCTATAAATCAAACCTTCCTGATTGCTTTGTAAAGGTTTACGTGTTAAGATAATGACTTCATTTTTTTGGGTTAAGAAATGATTTGTTAAGTGTTTACCGATAAACCCCGTTCCCCCTGTAATTAAAATTTTCATTGCTTATAAAACAAAATAATAAAAAGGATGTTCACAAAATTAGAGCAAAAAATGGGTATGAAAAACAAAAATGTTATAAATTGCAAAATGAAATTTCTAGTTGAGAAAAAAGTAGTAATTTTGTGGTAAAATGGAAATTAGAATGAAGAGGTTCACGGCAGTGCTTTTTGCGATTGCGTTGTTGGCTATTGGATTTTTTGCGGGGTTTATGTTCAAATCTCCTGAATGGAAAAGATTTTTTGAAAATATAGAAAAATTTGAGCAAGCTTTGAAATATGTAAATCGTGAATACATAGAAGTGGTTAATAATGATGAATTGATTGATAATGCCCTTTCAGGTATGTTACAAGGTTTAGATCCACACTCTTTTTATATTCCCAAAAAAGATATGCAAGAAGTAGAAGAACAAATGACGGGTAGTTTTGAAGGTATAGGCGTTGAGTTCCAAATTGTAGATGATACCATTATGGTAGTTTCTCCGATTGAGGGCGGACCAAGTGAAAAATTAGGCATTCAAGCAGGTGATAGAATCATCAAAATAGGTGATAAAAATGTAGCAGGAGTAGGGTTTACAAATAATGACGTCATTAAAAATTTAAGAGGGAAAAAAGGTACGGTTGTAGAAATTACAGTAAAAAGGCCAGGGCTCAATAAAAATTTAGTTTTTAAAATTGAACGTGATAAAATTCCTGTTTATTCTGTCAATTATTCCTATATGATTAACGAAGAAACAGGTTATATTAAGGTTAGTCGTTTTGCAGAGACAACTTATAATGAATTCCGTACTCATTTACTTAAACTCAAAGAAAAAGGATTAAAAAATTTGATTTTAGATTTGAGGGGTAATCCGGGCGGTTATCTACAAATGGCTTATTACATAGCAGATGAGTTTTTAGGAGACAAAAAGTTAATTGTTTATACAGAAGGGCGTATTCCTGAGGCTAACGCCCGATATGAAGCAACAGCTGCTTTATCTAATTTTGAGGAAGGAGGTTTAGTGATTCTGATTGATGCAGGTTCAGCTTCGGCTTCTGAAATTGTATCAGGGGCAGTGCAAGATTGGGATCGTGGCTTAATTGTAGGTACTCGTTCCTTTGGTAAAGGGCTTGTTCAAACTCAAAAAACTTTAATCGACGGCTCCGCTATCCGTTATGTCATCTCTAAATATTTTACTCCTTCCGGTAGATGCATCCAAAAACCTTATGATAAAAAAGCCAAAGAATATAACTTGGATCTGCTTGAAAGATTAGAAAAAGGTGAGCTTTTTGATGAGACTAAAATTAAATTGCCTGATTCTTTAAAATATAAAACAAAAGCTGGCAGAATTGTTTACGGAGGCGGCGGAATTATTCCCGATGTTTTTGTTCCGTATGATACTGCAGGGCGTTCGGATTATTTGTCTGAACTGTATGCTAACAATATTTTCCGTATGTTTTCTTTAAAATATGTTGAACAAAACCCTAGTCTAAAAACACAATTTAAAGACTCCAAAGAATATGTAGCCAAATACATTGTAAGCGATAAACTAATTAAAGAATTTACTACCTTCGCTGCTTCGCATAATGTTCCTTTTGTTGAAAAAGATTTTAAAATTTCACAAGAGGTCATCAAAACTAATTTAAAAGCTTTTATTGGACGTGGATTATTTGGAGATGATGGTTTTTATCCTACTTTGCACCAACAAGATAAATTCATTCAAAAAGCTTTAGAGTATATGCCCAAAGCTATTCAATTAGCGAAAACAGGTAAATTTGAAAAATAAATGGATTTTTTGGATTACCTGAACAATTTCCTAGACTTTGAGATACTATCCATAGGAAAATACAAACTCAAAGTTTACAATGTTTTCTTTTCTTTATTAGTTTTTTTAGTTGCCAAGTTGATAATGCTAGCCATCAAAAAGTGGTTAGATATCAAAGTCAAAAAACAAGATTTAGAAGTAGGAAATAAGTATGCTATTCTTACCATAGCAAGCTATGTAATATGGTTAATTACGATTATCATCATCTTAGAAATTTTAGGTGTAGATATAACCATATTAACGGCGGGTTCTGCGGCTTTGTTAGTGGGAATTGGCTTGGGGTTACAAAGCATTTTCATGGATTTCCTTTCAGGAATTGTTTTATTGTTGGAAGGAGAAAATAAAGTCAATGATATTATTGAGTTTGATAATCGGATTGGAGTTATTAAAAAAATAGGCATCAGAACTTCTGAAATACAAACCTTTAATGATACCGCGGTCATTGTTCCTAATTCAAAACTTATCAATAATTATGTGGTAAACTGGAGCCACACTAATAAAACGGCTAGGTACTCCGTAAAAGTCTCCGTTGCTTATGATTCAGATGTACGTTTAGTAGAAAAAATTTTGTTAGAAATCGTTCATGAAGATACTCGTATATTGAAAGAACCTGCTCCTTTTGTTCGTTTTGAGGATTTTGGTGATAGTGCTTTAATTTTTAGTGTCTTTTTTTGGACTAAGGAGATTTTTTTCTATGAAAGCATCCGTAGTGATATTAGATTTAGAATTTTTGAAAAATTTCATGAACATAAAATTAAAATTCCTTATCCGCAGCGTGTCATTACGTTTAACAATAAACAGAATTGAAACTTCAAAGATTTACGGATACAAATTTTTACGAGCATATTTCGTTATGGATGGCATTTTTTAATTTTAGTTACGAATTCCACGAACAAATTTGTGCAAATAAAAAAGGGCATGAATTCACATGCCCTTAAAAGTCTGAAAAATTTAGTTTAATGCACTATAATTATTTTTTGGGATGCAATCACTTTATTTTCGGAGTTTACTACATTTAGGAGGTAAACACCTGCTTCTAAATCAGATACGGAAATATTTGTAGTTTCGTTAAGTTTTCCTTGACGGATAGTTTGTCCTAAGAGGTTATGCATTTGGTAATTAAAAGAACCTTTTTCGCTGAAAATGATAGTTATATTATCATTGGCGGGGTTAGGATAGATAGTTAAATTGGGGTTTTGATGAGGTTTATCAGTAGAAACAGGACTCAAAGAGCCACCTTTGAGAGGCAGAATAATATGTGTAGGCATATTATCCGCAAAAGCAATAGTCTGATGAACAGGGCGAGAGTACATCGTTACACCTTGATAGGTATAGGTTTTATCTTCATAAGGTCTTCTACGGAAAAATTCGTTATCTTCTAATGGGATATTCGGATTAGATTGATATCGTGGATAATTAGTGCTGGAAATCAAGACTTTAATTTTATGACCTTTACCGAAGGAATAAGCAATTGGTAACATTTTGAATTTCAGTTCATAAATAGAATCAGATTTTGCGTTAGACCATTTGATAGTATCTACGGCTTCATTGCTGATGAGCCATTTATTTTCGGCGTATGCACGGGCATAATCACGAGCACGGATATTCATAGCGCCTTCGCAAACAAATAACTCTCTACCATCCGGGCAAACATCTATAATGCGTACAATAAAATCACAATTGGAAACATCTAAAAGTTGAGTACCGAGTGGTTTGGTTTTGGCATAAAGGATAGCAATGGGTTCTCCGATAATTGAAACAGAGTCATAAATAGTATTAGAAACAAATTGTAGGACATCAGGTCTATCCATTGTTTTAGTTTTCCAATCAGGATTAGCTAAATCCATTTGTCCTTGGCTAGTACGAGAACCATCAGGTGTGTAAACAATCATATTATTACCGCCTGTTGTGATGACGGGATCATTAGGGTCTGAGATATAAGAAAGAGTACCTTCATTGGTGGTAGGTTTAACAAAATCAAGCGTTCCATTTTGATGCAAATAAAGAGGAGTTGGAGTAACAATGTTAGGAATGGGGAAGGTATCCGCTTCAAACCAATAATTACCTACAGCAGGATTGCCATTTTGTCCGTCATATGGGTCATTGCCATTGGGTCCAACAACGTAAAATCTCACGGGTTTCATTCCGCCGGGTTTGGAAGCATCTAGTTCAATATTTTGGGGAGGAGAGAGAACGGCACCAGAGGTATCTCCAATCAAAGATTGACCTGTTGCAGGAATTGTAATGAATTGTACTTGGTTAGAATCACTCAAAGCACTTTTAATACGAATAGGGAAGTTATTGAGAGGTCCTGTACCGTTAATAAAATTAAAGAACTCTGTAAAGGTAACTGTAAAAGTATCAGCGGGGACCATGATTTGAACGCCGGGGATACCTGTATTTTGCCATTCTTGTATAGGTGGAAGAATAACTGTTGGTTCCCCTAATAATTTTCTGAACCAAGCAACAAATTCAGATTTTCCAATATCGCCGATATTAGAAGTTGAAATATCATCAAAAGTAACACCTAAGATATCGCCGACGTTATTTTTATAGGTTACGTCACCTGTTTTTTTGGAGCCGATGGTTTGATGAGCCCACGGACCGATAATAAGTTTTTGGTAGTAACGATTAGGAGTTTTGAGTTCTTTAAGAATGTATTGCCAAGTTTGAATTTGACCGTCTGTAAAGATGTCCCACCAACCTGTTAAATGGTAAATAGGCACATCCAGGAAAGTATACCTACTCACAGGACCATTACGCATAGGGTTACCAGTACTATCTAAGGTAGCGCGGCTCATATCCATGGCAGGTCTTAATTCTGAAGGGGGGTAATGAGCACCATTAGTAACTGACCATGCGTCAATAGCTATTTCAGCGGCTTGGCGGGAGGTAGTTACGCCGGGTCCATAATCTTGCAAGGAATGAATACCATTATAAATACTAGTATCTGTTGGGTCATTCACAAAATTGTATCTTTCTACTTGACCTCTGAGCCATCCATCAATGATTCTTTCTCTGTAAACACCATTATGATGCCCCGTAGCATGGTAATGTTCAACAGAAGCAACAATAGGCACTAATGCTTTTAAGCCAGGTTGGTTAGGGTCAATTTTATGTGCACCAGCTAACTGATATTGAGAATTACCAAGTGCAGAAGCTCCTAACATGCCTACACTTCCATTACAAAGCAAAGCATCTGTACTATCAATAACGCCGTTTCTATCAAAATCCCATCTTAAACCGTTTAAAATCCATTGTAAAGAATTGTATCCATCTTCATGCGTATTGGCTTCTTTATTGGGAGTTTTATCTAAAGGGTGACCATGAGTACTATCAAGTAAGTAGGCTCTTTTATCCCATGAATCAGAGTACATAGGTATATAAACACCTTCTGAACGGTATCTACCTCGCATGTCCTGTAAAATTCCACAATAGCCCATTAAAGCCTCTATTTGTCCTTGGGTAGGGTCTTCTTTGTTATAAGGAGTTCTTGTAAAAATTACGGGTAATTGCCAAGGATTAGCCTGACCTGGATAGTAGTAATATTGAGTTCCTTTTTTAGCAACTTTAATGCTAATATTCGTACCGAATAAGTTAAAAGTCGCATGAAAGTCATCTTGTAAAATAGGAACATAAACATCTGTTGCTAGCCTTGCTCCATCCGGCATAGGTACCATAAATTCCTTTCTTTCTACCATTTCTTCTATTCCGTCGATGGTTCCATTATTATTGCCTTGCGAATAGGACTTTTGAATACTCGCTAAAGCAAAAAGGAGAATGATGTATTTTTTCATAAATATTCACTTTAAACTTTTACAATGCAAAAATAATAATTTTCATTTATCCGTAAAATTTTTTTGTCTATACTGCAAAAATTTTCATATTTTTAACTTTTTGTTTTTATTCTTTTAAAGTTATATTTTGAATTTACATTCTGAGAATTTGATATAACTCATTTTCTTAAATTTCTTTTAGCTATTTTATGCAATAGATAAAAAAATTGGATTAAAAAAGCCTAACAATTAAAATTAGTAATTCTGACCGCAGTTAAACGCTTTTTTCCCATCAACTTTAATACCAAATTGCCACCATTGCATCAAGTTGGAGATTTTGGAATCGGTAATGCATAAAGGCATAGTTAACATCTTAATTTTTGTAACAATATAAAAAAACTGTAATTTGCGTTTTCATTTTACAATGAGAGAAATCAAGAGCATATTAGTAGCAAATCGCGGCGAGATAGCTTTAAGGATAATGAAATCCGCGAGGGAAATGGGCATTAAAGTCATAGCAATTTATTCAGAAGCAGACCGAAAGTCTCCGCATGTACGTTATGCAGATGAAGCATATTGTGTAGGTCCACCGCCTTCCAGTCAATCATATTTATTAGGAGAAAAAATCATTGAGTTATGCAAAAAAAATGCAATAGATGCTATTCATCCTGGTTACGGTTTTTTATCTGAAAATAGTGACTTTGCTAAAAAAGTTGAGGAAGCAGGAATAACATTCATAGGACCGAGTGCCCAATCAATGAAAATCATGGGATCCAAATTAGGAGCAAAAAATGCGGTAAAAAAATTTCAAGTTCCTTTGGTTCCAGGTACTGAATCGGCTATTGAAGATGTTCAAGAAGCTAAAAAAATTGCTGAAAGCATTGGATTTCCGGTTTTAGTGAAAGCTTCAGCGGGTGGCGGTGGAAAAGGTATGCGCATTATTCATCGTTTAGAAGAATTTGAAGAACAAGTCCAGTTAGCTATGAACGAGGCTCAAAGTGCTTTTGGGGATAAATCTGTATTTATAGAAAAATATGTATCTTCTCCAAAACATATTGAAATTCAGGTACTTGGTGACCAATACGGGAATGTAGTTTACCTATTTGAACGTGAGTGTTCCATCCAAAGAAGACATCAAAAGGTCATAGAAGAAGCCCCCTCTATTGCAATCAACGAAGAGACACGTCAGAAGATGGGTCAAGCTGCCGTGAACGTTTGTAAAGCTTGTAATTATTATAATGCGGGAACAGTTGAGTTTATTGTAGATGAAAAGGGCAATTTTTATTTCTTAGAAATGAATACTCGTTTACAAGTAGAACATCCTGTTACTGAGATGATTACAGGCATTGACTTAGTCAAAGAACAAATTAAAATTGCTATGGGCTTACCATTGTCTTTTAAGCAGGAAGATTTGAGTATACGAGGGCATGCGATTGAAATTAGAGTTTATGCCGAAGACCCTACTAATAATTTTTTGCCCGATATCGGTAAACTTATCGTTTACCATAGACCTTTAGGACCCGGTATTCGTGTGGATGATGGTTATGAGGAAGGTATGCAAGTTCCAATTTATTATGACCCCATGCTCTGCAAACTTA
>Ga0068706_1000300_pt1 | contig 24728 bp, 22 predicted proteins | sample YNPMSBMetaG_FD_65632 | JGI IMG/M metagenome (GOLD analysis project Ga0068706, IMG submission 65632) | Anoxygenic and chlorotrophic microbial mat microbial communities from Yellowstone National Park, USA - YNP MS-B MetaG | ecosystem: Environmental > Aquatic > Thermal springs > Hot (42-90C) >...
CTCCTCTGGTTTCAAAAATACATCCCTCGTTCTACTCACTAAATAAACATAAACAAACATCAGCAAAGACAAAAACATCCACAAGGCATTCACTTTGCGAGTTCCTATAATAAAAAATACTATTCCGAGTGCCATTACTCCGACTTTCACCAAAATATAGTTTGCAAAGCCAACGGGCGATTTCCACATCAAAAAAATTCCTGTTCCTAACATAAGAATTTCAATCACTACTCGTAGGATGCGTGTACGGGCTTTAAGGGCTAATATAGCGTTTCGCTTTTTGGATAATACTACTATGAAACTGATTGCAATAAAAATAATGTACAGAACAACAAGTAAATGATGCGAATGTAAAATTCCGGTTTCCATGATATCAATGCAAATTAAACAATTCTTTATGAATAAAGTTTTCTTTGTGGATAACTTCCCCTAAAAATTCATCGCTACCGATATGATTTTGTAATTTGACAGTGACCAATCCCTGATATCCTTCGGGAATCCAAACTTTTAGGTAGTTATCCGTGTGCCCCATAACCATTTGGTTTTTAGTTTTGGTTTCTACTAAAATTTCTCTTTCTGTATTCAAAAATTGGGCAGCAAAAGCATGACGTTTTTTTTCGGATAAATTTCTAAGTATTTTGCTTCTTTGGTTTTTGATGTCTTTGGGGACTTGATGATCCATCGTTGCAGCAAAGGTATTTTCTCGGGGAGAATAACTAAAAACATGTAAATAACTCACGGGCAAAGCATGTAAAAAATCATAAGTTTCTTGAAAATCATCATCCGTTTCATGAGGAAAACCCACTATGACATCCGCACCAATGCAAGCGTGAGGCATAAGTTCTTTAATTTTGTAAACTTTTTTTTCGTACCAATCTCTTTTATAACGTCTTTTCATCAGTTTTAAGATTTTAGGGCTACCACTTTGCAAAGGCATATGAAAATGCGGCATAAACCGTTTAGAACTGGCTATGAATTCAATGATTTCGTCAGTTAATAAATTGGGTTCAATAGAAGAAATACGTACTCTTGGAATAGGCTGTTGTTCAATGGCTTGCAATAAATCAAAAAAAGTTTCTTTTTTATCATTATGAAAATCACCTACGTTCACGCCCGTAAGTACTATCTCTTGATGCCCATTATCAATAATTTTTAAGACTTGTTCTATAATTTCTTGAATATAGGGGCTACGGCTTTTACCACGTGCAAGCGGGATTGTGCAGTATGTACACGGATAATCACAACCATCTTGTACTTTCAAAAATGCTCTTGTTCTTTCATCAGAGGAAAAAGAAGCTTTAAATTCATGTAAATCTTCAAGCCCCCCTACAAAAGTATGTCCGTAATCTCGTTTCTCAAAACTTTGAATCAAATCAAACAACTGAAATTTTTCTTTTGCACCTAAAACTGCATCTACCCCAGGAATGTTAGCGATTTCTGTCGGCTTAAGTTGTGCATAACAACCTGTAACAATCACGTATGCATTAGGATTTTGTTTTAAAACTTTCCTGACTAATTGATGACATTCTTTATCAGCATTTTCTGTTACGGAACATGTATTCAAAACATAAATATCCGCAAAGCTATCAAAGGAAGTAATTTTAAATTTTTTTTCTTCAAATTGGCGGATAAGCGTAGACGTTTCGGAATAATTTAATTTACAACCTATGGTATGAAAGGCTACCAATAAATCTTGAAACATACCACAAAAATAATGAAAATTTTTAAAAAATTAGTTGAAAAAACATGAGGGCAAAAATGATGTTGATATAACCTAAATAACCACTTCAAAATATTTTCAAAAAACTGAAAATGAAACCGATTTCTAATGCTTTCACTTTGGGACCCTTTCCGTTTTTAAAGAAATTAGAAAACATATAAGTACCGTAGACATCTACCCACGGGGTCATAATGGCAAGGCTAAACCCGTATTGTATCGGATTGATGTTAAATAAATCGTTTCTTTTGAACACATCTTTCTTTTTATCGTCTTCAATTTTATATTTTTGCTTAAACTTTGCACCGAGTAAAATATCTATCACGGGACCGGTTGTTATTCCGATGGCTTCTTCTCCGACATCAATAGAAATACCTATTTCGGGATTCAAGCGGAAAGTAGGAACTACTAATTTAGTTTTTCCATAACTAAAAAAGCCTTTTCCAAAGTTTTTGACAGAAGATGTATCTAAAGCAAAAAAGGTTTTTGTTGTATCTGAATAAAAAAAGAGCGGCTGAGTAAACCTAAATTTTTTCCATAAAAAACCGAGACGAGGTAAGCAAAGAAGTTTAGTTTTTTGTTTTCCTATTACAAAAGGATAACCTACAACGAGGTTCCATTCAGAAAAAGAACCTAGCCCTTTCATAGTAGTTGAAAGGAGCTTAGCATCTTCTCCTATAAAAAAGTGGTAGGATGGTCTTAAATTTGTAAAACTGAGATACATTTTCTTTTTTGAAGTATCATTTTCAGAAGTATCGTGGACTGCATAATTATTTGACGGAAGAAATTTTTTGGTACATGTTAAACAAAAAATAGAGTTTTTTGAAAAAACATTTAAATTAGAAAAAAATAATGCTAAAAAAAATATCTGTTTCATTTCTCAACGTTTGTTTTTTTCAAGTTAATCAGCGATAATCGCACATTCCATTACACATTCGTAAATAAGTTCTTCAAAATTTGTAGAATAATCTATAGTGGGAGTAGCCTCTGTCATCAACTTTTGTTTTTAATTTGATGCCACCTAATCGCATCAAGTTCTGTAAATCTATCATACACTTTTTTTTGCAAAGTTAAAACTCTTTTCTCAAAAAAAAATTAGGTTTTCAAAAAAATTTTTACAGTAAAAAATTAGCATGTAATTTTGCACCTAAACCACTCAATAGTATGGCAGAATATATGACTATGCCCAAGATGAGCGATACCATGACAGTGGGTACGCTTGTTACGTGGCATAAAAAAGTTGGAGATAAAGTTAAATCGGGGGACATTCTCGCCGATGTTCAAACAGATAAGGCTACCATGGAGTTGGAATCGTATTACGATGGAACCATTCTTTACCAAGCCATTCAAGAAGGTCAAGATATTCCGGTGAATGCTTTACTTATTATTATCGGTAAAGAAGGCGAAGATATTCAACCTATTTTACAAAAATTTCAATCTACACAAGCAGAAACAACCCCTTCTGTCACAAAAAACGAAACACAAACCGTTGCAAATGCAAATGCCACTACCACAACTATTACTCAACCTTCGTTATCTAATACACAAGTTGTTGTAGAAGAAACGGATAACGGGCGGATCAAAGCTTCTCCTCTTGCTAAAAAAATTGCTTCCGAAAATCAAATCAATTTAAAAGAAATCAAAGGTACGGGGGATGGCGGTAGAATTATCAAAAAAGACGTAGATAATTATTTAGAACTACTGAAAACTCAACCTAAAACTGTTAAAACTTCTGTTCTGGTTACGGATAGTTATGAGGACATTCCGTTAAATAATATGCGCAAAGTAATTGCAAAACGTTTGACGGAAAGTAAAAACAATGCTCCTCATTTCTATTTGACCATGAAAATAGATATGGACAACGCTATTGAAGCACGTAAAAAGTTCAATGCTCTTTCAGAGGTCAAAATTTCTTTTAATGATATTCTCATCAAAGCGGTTGCAGCGGCTCTGAAAAAACATCCAAAGGTCAATTCTTCATGGTTAGAGGATAGAATACGAGTAAATCATCATATTAACATCGGAGTGGCAGTAGCAATTGAAGACGGTTTAGTAGTCCCTGTAATTAAAAATGCGGATTTAAAAGGATTGACACAAATTGCAAGTGAAGTCAAAGAATTTATTAACAAAGCAAAAGGTAAAGGCTTAGCTCCCGAAGATTTTACAGGGAATACGTTTACGATTTCTAATTTAGGTATGTACGGTATTGAAGAGTTTACAGCCATCATCAATCCGCCGGATGCGTGTATTTTAGCTGTTGGTGCGATTATGGAAGAGCCCGTAATTAAAAATGGGCAAATTGTAATCGGTAATACTATGCGTGTTACTTTATCTTGTGACCATAGGGTCGTAGATGGAGCTGTAGGTTCTGAATTCTTACAAACCCTCAAATCCTATTTAGAGGACCCCCTCAGAATGCTCCTATAATCAATCATTTTCAAAAATACTGAAGGAACTTATTCCGAAGGTTCTTTTTTCTTTAAATCCTTCAAAATTTTTGAAGGAGTCAGAAAAATGATGTTCTAAAATTAATGTACCTTTTGGCTTTAAAAAATTGAGTAATTCAGGGATTAACCGATTTAGTGGGACTTTCTGATAAGGAGGATCAACAAAAATGATATCAAAAAACGTATTATTTTTTTTTATAAAATCTTGATAATCAAGTAATAAGAATGTTGCGTTAGAAATTTGCCATTCTAAAAAAATTTTTTGTATAAATGTTTGGCATGTTTTGTCATGGTCTACAAAATAAACCCAGTAAGCCCCTCTGCTAATTGCTTCTAACCCCATGTTACCTGTTCCTGCAAAAAAATCTAAGAAAAGAACATCATTCCAATGGAAACGGTCTGATAAGTAATTGAAAATAGCTTCTTTTGTAATGCTTTTGGTAGGTTTGGAACGGAATTTGGGATGAAAAGGAATAGTTTTACCTTTAAATTTGCCTGAAATAATTTTCACATTATTTTTTGTTGTGTTCCAAGTAATTGAAAATCAAAGGTGCATATTGGAATAACTTGAAGCCTTGTTGCTCTAAGGCAATTTGCGGGGGATAAATATTAGGAATTTCACGGAATAAAGGATAATGTTCTTGGATAATATTTTTTAAATCATTGAATTGGCTATTGATGCCAGTAAGAATAATTTCTAAACTTTTCTCGTTGATTGATAAAGCATTATTGACAAGGATAATGTTATAAAGGAAATCATCAGGGGTATCAAATTGGAATTGATTAGCAAAAATTAAATTACCTGAATTTAAAATTACATAATTGAAAAGATTTTCATAAAATTCTACGGCAGCAAAAAAACCAGTAGGTTGATAAGTAGCCGATTTGTGGTAATGGAGAATAGAATTTGCTATTGAATGCCTTAAACTAACATCTGGAAAATAATACTGAGATTTTTTAAGTAATTCACTATCAATGGAATAAATAACATTCAGACCTAGCGGTTTGATAAAATTTCTTAGACATTCTTCATTAGAACCTATTTTGAATAGTTGTTCCAAATATTCTTTCTCACTTCCGTCAGCTAGAAATTCAGAAGGTACGATAGTCCATTTTTTAGAGTTAAAAATGACCTCCCATGAAGCAAATTTATTTTTGAGAAGTTCATCTTCAAAACAAATTTTTCCTAAAAAATCAGCGGTATCGTATTGATTGATATTTAAAAAAGTTTTTATAAGAATGACTTCGCCGTTAGTATTAAAAATTGAGAGAAGAAAAGATTTTTCATATAATGCAAGAACAACCCTGTAAACAGAAAAATGCTTAGGGTCAAATAAGGGGCTAACAAAATCTGCATTAAATCGTGAAGATTTGCCTAATATCACCATTTTTTTAGAATAAACTTAAAATATTCATTGCAACGCTTCAAATTTATAAGGAATTTTAATATCATTTTACGATGTTAATAAATTTTGCATTTTTTTATACGGTCATAGAAAAAATCTTAGTTTGAGGTTGTTTTTCTTTTAAATGCAGGTCAAAAGCCATAGCGATGTTTCTAACAAAAGCTCTTCCTAAGTCATTGATAACTAAATAATTATCAAAAATACTTATCAATCCGTCTTTTTGGGCTTCTTGCAAATCATTAAGAACGAGTTCAATTTCAGGAAAGAACATTTCTGGCTGAGCCCATGAAGTTTCCCACCGGCACATCAAATTCAAAATATGTTGACGAATGATTAAATCTTTCTCGGTAAGAATATGTCCTCTGAAAATCGGAAATTGATTAGAAAGGATTTTTTCTTGGTATTTTTCAAGAGTTTTTTCATTTTGTCCGAAGGCAAGCCAGGTATCCCCAATAGAAGAGACGCCTAAGCCAATCATCAATTTAGTGTAACCTATTGTGTAGCCCATAAAATTTCTATGCAAAGTTTTATTTATAACTGCTTGATAAAGAGCATCATGAGGCTTAGCGAAATGGTCCATACCGATTTCCACATAACCTGCATTTTCAAAAAGTTTTCTGCCCGTTTCATATAAGAGGCGTTTTTCGTAGCCTTTGGGGATATCCTCCTCGGAAAATCCCCGCTGTCCGATGATGCCGTCTATCCATGGAACATGAGCATAGCTATAAAAAGCGAGCCTATCCGGGCTTAACTCAATCGTTTTTTGGACAGTATTGATAATTCCTGGGACGGTTTGTTTAGGTAAACCAAAAACTAAGTCATGGCTAATAGAAGTATAACCTATTTTTCTTCCCCATTCAGTTAATTGTTTTACGTTTTCATACGGTTGAATGCGATTTATTGCGACCTGTACGATAGGGTCATAATCTTGAACGCCCATGCTAAGCCTTCTAAATCCTAAATCATAAAGCACTTGGAGGTGTTCAAAAGTAGTGTGGTTCGGGTGTGCTTCAAATCCCAACTCAGGATGTTCTGAAAGCTTACTTTTTTTATACAAATATAAAATCAATTTTTCTAAATTTTTTGGGGAGAAGAAAGTTGGGGTTCCGCCACCTAAATGAATTTCTTTAATCAGTGGTAGTTCAGTGAATAGATTTAAGTACATATCCCACTCTTTTTTTAGAAGTTCAATGTAAGGTTCTTCTACTTGGTGATTTTTGGTAATTCTTTTATTGCAACCGCAAAAAGTACACAATGATTCGCAAAAAGGTAAATGTATGTAAATGCTGATGCCATCTTGTGAGTTGGTCTCAGTAAAAGTTTTTTGTAATGATTTTAAGTAATTTTCTAAAGAAAAAGTTTTTTCATCCCAAAAAGGAACGGTAGGATAACTAGTGTATCTCGGTCCTTGAACATTATACTTTTGGACTAATTCGTAAAATTTTTTTTCATTATTCATAGTTCAATTATTTTTTGTAAGGAATGATAATAAATTGGAGCTAAGTCTTTTAAAATGTATGTTTTTTTATCATGATTTAATTTGACAAGATGATACCATAAGATACCATCGTCATCTTCATAAGTTTCAGTGGTTAAAATATCATTAGGATTGAGCTCATATTTTTTATAGATACGAAAAAAACCTATTTTTTTTTCAATGATGATGGAATGATTTTTTAAGTAAACCGTCAGGTAACTTGTAGATATACCCAAATAAGTTAGTAGTAAACCTAAAAAAAAGATACCAATTGATGCGATAATTTCAGTAAGACTTTGAAAAGTTATTTTATTATTGAAATAACCTAATATAGGAATGGAGACAAGCCCTACCCCTATCATTACAAATGTGACCATCAAAATGCTCATTTTTTGTTTCCATTTAATAAATGGCGGATTAAAATTGATTATAATTTCATTGTCCATACCAAACGATTATACAAAATTACAGTAAATTTTGGTTCCATAGAAGATAATTTTAGATTTAGGCTAATTTTATACTTAAAAAAAAAGTAATTTTGTACGATGAAAATCACTGAGCAAGATTCTTTGTACCATAATTTAGAACAAAAAAGCCTACGAAACATTTTAGAGGATATCAATACTGAGGACCGAAAAGTTGCAGAATGTGTTAGGAAAGCAATTCCACAAATAGAAAGGGCAATTGAGGCGATATTGATTAGGATGGAAGAGGGAGGTAGATTGTTTTACATAGGAGCTGGCACTAGTGGCAGGTTAGGGATTGTAGATGCTTCGGAATGCCCACCAACCTTTGGGGTTCCGCCGGGTGTAGTAGTCGGAATTATTGCGGGGGGAGATACAGCTATTCGGGTAGCAGTGGAAGGTGCTGAGGATGATACTGAACAAGCATGGCAAGATTTGGTTGCTCATAGTATCCATGAGTTGGATAGTGTTATTGGTATAAGTGCGAGTGGCTCAACACCTTATGTTTTAGGAGGTTTACAAGATGCTCAAAAACATGGTATTTTGACTGCCTGCATTACCAATAATTTAAATACCCCTATGGCTCAAATCGTAGATTATCCTATCGAGGTGCCGGTAGGTCCTGAATATCTGACAGGTTCAACTCGTATGAAAGCAGGCACTGCTCAAAAAATGGTTCTTAACATGATTTCTACGACACTTATGATAAAATTAGGTCATGTTTTAGGTAATCAAATGATTGATATGCAATTAAGTAACCAAAAACTGCAAAATAGAGCTCTTGCTATGCTCATGAAATTAACAGGTCTTTTACCTGAACAAGCTCAAGAACTTTTATTGAAATTTAAAAGTGTACGTAAAGCATATAATTTTTGGAAAAGTAGTTTGTAATTTGAATGATTTCAAGAGATATGTGGTCTTTTTTTAAACGCATTAAACATTTTTACACAATTTTCCCTGATTATGAAACTGCATTAAAATATTGTAATCCGAAAGGATATGAAGCTGACGAGATTATAGAGGTAGTATTTCAAAAGACTCTAAATTTTAAACAAAATTTAGAAAAAAATAGTCAAAATATTATTCCGAGCATTGCAAATTCTTTTTGTGCTATACTTCCGAAAATAGTTGAAAAGGATGGTCAAGAAATTAAAATAATAGATTTTGGAGGAGCATGTGGGGCATTGTATTTTCAAGTAAGAAATTTTTTACCTAAAAAACAAAAATTCCGATGGGCAGTAGTAGAAACTCCCGCTATGGTAAAAAAAGCAAAATCACTTGAAAATGACGAACTTTCATTTTATGTTTCATTAGAAGATGCGGTAAAATATTTAGAAAAAGTTGATATTTTGCATACATCTGGAACATTGCAGGCAGTCCATAAGCCTCGTGAGTATCTTCAAAAATTATTAAATATCCATGCGGATTATATGTTTTTTAACAGAGTTGGAGTAAATCAAGGTGAAAAAGATGTATACACTATTCATAAATCTAAATTAAGTTGGAATGGTCCTGGGAATTTACCTGATGGTTTTCAAGATAAATGGATAAAATATCCTTTTAGTTTTATATCGGAGTCATTTTTTTTACAAACCATTCAAAATCAATATGATATAATTGCTAAGTTTGAAGATAACACGGGAATGTACCCTGTTCTAGGTTATTCTATTGTAGGTTATGCTTTGCTTTGTAAGCTTAAAAATGAAACATAAGTTTTTATTTTTTAATTTAATTTTGCTTAATTTGATTATTTTATTCAACTGTAAAAACAATAATTCTGAACACAATACTTTTCAAAATAGGAAAATTGAACTCGCCCCAAAGCATGCAATAACCATCATTAAGGATAGTCAAACAATTGAATTAAAGGTTATCAATGGTACTTTTTTAGGAAATGAACAAAGAAATTACTACGGATGCTGTGTTCCAGAGAAATGGGAGCTTTTATGGAAAACGTGGTTAGGTTCAGGAAAGACAATAGTAAAAAAAGGGAAAGAGCAGTGGTGGTCAGGGGCAGGTTGGACTGGGCAACCGCTTTTTTTTCTTGAAAATGGTCATCCTTATTTATTACAAGGGGCTTATGATTATCGGCTCAAAAAGATTGATGCTATCAACGGTAAAATTGTATGGGAATATGCTTTTGAGGATGTTATTAAAGGAACAGGCACCATATGGCTTAACCATCATACTCAAATACCTGAGCTTAGGGCAATAGTCTTACAGGGGTCACGGCAAAGTAAAAATTTTCATAAAAAAAATGCCCCCGCATTAAAAGCAATTTCATTACTTACAGGTCAAGCTGTATGGGAATTGAATATTGAAAAAACTCAAAGCTACAGCCGTGATGTGGATGCTTCTGCTTTAATAATTCAAGATACTGCTTACATTGGGCTTGAAAATGGTTATTTTATTTCATTTTTGCCGGATGCACGTTCTGCAAAATACAAAAATGAGTTAGTTCAACCGAAAATTTTAAAAAAAATTAAACTATTTAAGCAAGATGATGTTAAATTTCATTCAGGAAATTTGGTAATTGAAGCTTCGCCCGCTTACTTGGATAGAAAAATCTTTATTTCTGCAGGCTCGGGGCATGTTATTACTTACGATTTAGACCGTAAAAAAATTATTGATGATTTATACATTGGTTCTGATTTAGATGGTTCTCCCGTAGTTACGCCTGATAGTTGTATTTTGATTGCAGTAGAAAAGCAATACATTCCGGGAAAAGGTGGAATACTTAAATTAAATCCGAGAACGCAAAAAATAGAATGGTATTTTGAGACAGAAAATAAGAAGTTTGCAGATTGGAAAGGTGGAGTGATTGGTAGCCCTGCTGTTAAAGATAGCGTTTGTGCTTTTAATGCAATTGATGGTCATACATATGTAGTTCATCTTAATAAAATTAACATAAAAAAATCAAAATTATATGACCAAAAAAGTCAATGTAATTCACCTCAATTACTTTTTAAATATCCAACAGGTTCCTCTATTTCTACACCATTGTTAATTGATGATTATTTGATTAGTGCAGGATACAATGGGCTACACATTTTCAAGTTTCAAAATAATCAATTTGTTTTAGTTAAAAAAATTTCAGGAAGATTTGAAGCAACTCCTTTTGTTTACAATAAAAGGTTATATATTGCATCACGTGATGGGTATCTTTATTGCTATGGGGAACGATAAATTGATTTGTTAATATTTTTAAAAACGAATTTTTTTATTGCTTATTTATTTATTTTTGCGTTAAAATGAACTATGAGGGGAGTTTTTAACTCATGATTGTGAGGCTTTTTTTTACATTGTTATGTATTCACCATTTGCTTTGGGGGCAAAAAATTTATGTTCCTAAAAATAATTATAATTTATATGAACCTATTGAAATTGTAATGGAATTGCCCGTTTTACTCCCAAAAATTCCTGAATTACCTACTATGGAGGGTTTAGATTTTATTGGTAATTCTCAAAATTTTAAAAAAGTTAACCAAAAAAATGTTTATAGTTATTATTTTCTTTACAAAGCAAAGAAAGAAGGAGTAATAAATATTCCACCTTTTCAAGTTCAATGGTTAAATCAACAGTTAAGCTTTAGTGGAAAGCAAATAAAAATCTACAATGAAAGCATTTTTCAATACAATAAAAAGCCAGAAGAATGGAAACTTCAACCAAACGATATTATTTTAGAGCTTCAATTTAATAAAAATCAAGCTTATGTAGGAGAGCAGATACAACAAAAGGTTTTTTTATATATTAAAGATAACCTTACGAATAAAGTTTATTTTGAGCCTCAGGCTGTTCAAAATTTACTTACTCATATTAAAAATACACAATTTTGGGAGGAAAATCTAGATACTATCCCCTTTCAAAATGTAAGTACTGAATATAGGAATGGTTCAAAATATCAAAAATTTTTGCTTAATTTTTCTTGTTTATATGCTTTTTTTCCTGGTACTATTCACTATGAAGCCTTGCCACTGAAAATTAAAAAACGAAAGTATTTACAAACAGACATTCCACTGAATCCATTTGAAGAAATTAGCATTTATAGTAATCCGATTGAGCTCAATATCTTAAAAGTGCCCCAGGATAACCTTATTACCGGTGATTTTTCAATTGATTACCAAAAAATACCCCAAAAAATTTTGTTAGGAGAAAAAATTGATTTTAAATACTCCATCACTGGAAATGGAAACTTAAATACTTTAAATATTGATGAAATAAAAGTTAATAAGTCTTGCGAAATTTTTGAAAATCAGAGAAATATAAAAAAATTTTTTTTTAATGGTATACTCTATCACTCTCTTGAAGTGAGCTATCAAATTTTACCCAAAGATACCGGTTTTTATAGAATTTCTGAAATTAAAATTCCGTTTTATAATACGAAAATTCAGAAAATTGATTTTTTAAAAGTCCCTTCATTTAGTTTTGAAGTAGAATCTCATAAAAAAGAAAAAGAAAAAGTATCTAATTTGAATTACTCTCAAAAACCTTTGAATAGTATGAAATATTCCGGATGGAATTTTTGGGGATTATCTTTTTTCTTATCCATAGTTTTTTTATATTTGTGGTTTATTTATAAACATTTTTTTAAATGAAACTCTTACAATCAATAGAAGCAGTATTATTTGCAAGTGATAAACCTTTAACCATCAAAGATTTAGAAATCATTTTTCAACATACTTCACTTCAACATTTGCAAGTAACAAGAGAAGACATAGAAAATGTTTTGTCTTTAATTGAACAAAAATATAATGGAGCAGAATATCCTATTATGTTAAAAAAAGTTAATGGAGGTTATCAATTTTTTACAAAACCTGAATATCATGAAGCTGTACGAGTTGCCACATTACATAAAGAAAAAAAGAAATTATCCAAATCTGCATTAGAAACATTATCTATCATAGCTTATCAACAACCCATCACTAAATCAGAAATTGAACATATTAGAGGTGTCAATTCAGACTATGCTATCCAACGACTTCTTGAAGCACAATTGATTGAGATTGCCGGGCGGGCTGATATGCCTGGTAAGCCTTTATTGTATAGAACCTCTGACGCTTTTTTTGATTATTTTAAAATAAATTCACTAAAAGATTTACCAAAATTAAATGAAATCAATGACAATGAAGAAAATTTTACGGAAACATTCAAAAATCCAATCAACCCAGAAATCTCCCTTAATTAAATCTAATTCCCCCAAAAGCTTTGTTAATGAAAAATCACCAGTTAATAAAAGAAATCATTCTACTTCTTTTGATGATCGTAATGAAAATACAAAAAATAATTTGTATAAACAAAAAGATAAACGCCCTGCTTCTAAAAATAAAAATTCATTAGAAACTTCACAAAAATTAAGCGGCGAAATTCGTTTAAATAGATATATAGCTAGTTGCGGCATATGTTCTCGGAGAGAAGCGGATGAGCTTATAAAGCAAGGTAAAGTGAAAGTCAATGGACAGGTTGTAACTCAATTAGGCGTAAAAGTAAAAGTAGGGATTGATGAAGTAACGGTGAACGGTGTTGTTGCAAAATTAGAAAAATTTGTATATATTTTGTTAAATAAACCTAAAAATTGTATTACTACTACTAAAGACGAAAAAGGAAGAAGAACCGTTTTAGATTTAATTAAGGGCGCAACCAACCAAAGAGTTTATCCCGTCGGTAGGTTAGATAGAAATACAACCGGTTTAATTTTACTCACAAATGATGGTGAAATGGCAAAAATTTTATCTCATCCTTCAGCTCAGGTTCCCAAAGTTTATTATGTTAAATTAAATAAGCCTATTTCTGCTCAAGATATTGAAAAATTGTTAAAAGGGCTTGAGTTAGAAGACGGTTTTATAGCGGCTGATAGAGCAGGCTTAGTGGAAGGTACTATCGATGAAGTGGGAATCGAAATTCACTCAGGTAGAAACCACATAATTAAAAGGATGTTCAAAGCTATTGGTTATGAAGTAGTTGCATTAGATAGAGTTTCTTATGGTTTTTTAGACAAAAAGGGACTTAGACGTGGTACATGGAGATTTCTTACAGAAAAAGAAGTTGCATTCCTTAAAATGAATTATCTAAATTCTCAAAATAAAAAAAATATTCAGCACAAACCACAAAAAGAACCTATTGACTTTGTGGATGAATTGGAAGACTTTGATATTACGGAAGAAGATATTTTGCACTTAAATTTTAATACATTATTCAATCAAATGAATGAAGATTTTAATGAAGAAGAAGCCCGTGATTTAGATTTAGATAATTTGGATGATATTTAATTAAATTTATGTTAAGAAAAAAAATTCTTTTGATATATACAGGTGGAACCATCGGGATGATGCAAGACAAAGATGGTGTCCTTAAGCCAATTGATTTTACCAATCTAAAAAAGGAACTCCCTGAAATTGAAAAACTTACTTGCGATATTAACATTTATAGTTTTGAAGTTCCTATGGATTCTTCAAATATAACCCCTAAAAATTGGATAGACCTGGCAGTTTTAATTGAAAAAAATTATTTTCTTTATGACGGTTTTGTAATTTTACATGGTTCTGATACTATTGCCTATACTGCTTCTGCTTTATCGTTTTTGTTAGAGCATTTGCATAAACCTGTCATTTTAACGGGCTCTCAATTATCCTTAGGAATATTACGCACGGACGCACGCGAAAATCTTTTAGCTGCCATTGAAATTGCCTCTAATCCTTTATATTCCTTGCCCGAGGTTTGTATTTATTTTGGTTCTAAATTGTACAGAGGAAATCGCACGACCAAAATTAGTTCTGAAAGTTTCAATGCTTTTGATTCTCCTAATTACCCCGCATTAGTTAATGTGGGGGTACATATGGATTTTCAGTTAAGACATTGGCTTAAAGCTAATATTGCTAACGAGATAAAAGTTCATAAAACACTGTGTACTGATGTCGCACTTTTTAAGTTTTTTCCCGGTGCTCCGCTTTATTGGGTAGAAGCTGTTTTGTTAAATCCAAATATAAAAGGAATTGTATTAGAAACATTTGGTGCAGGTAACCTCCCTAATCATCCTGATTTTGTTAATATTCTTGAAAAAGCTATTCAAAATGGTAAAATTTTAGTGAATATTACTCAGTGCCTGAGAGGAAAGGTGATACAAGGAAGATACGAAACTTCTAAGCATTTACTCAAAATGGGCGTAATTAGTGGGCATGATATGACAACCGAAGCGGCTATCACTAAACTTATGTTTACTTTAGCTCAAATGGACTCCATTGATGCCGTTAAATTAATTATGCAAACAGATATTCGTGGTGAACTTACTCAACCGTACTAATATGATGAAAATTTCACTTAAATTTTTTGTTTTAATTTTCCTTCTGTTTAGTTGTAAACAAAATCAATCTAATTTGTCTCAGAAAAAAGAAAAACTGGATTATCAAGCTCTTGGTAGGGATATTGTAACGCAATCGCAGGCAACCATTCTCTCGCATTTAAGTTTTGCTATTCAAAACCAAGGAATTCCTGCTGCAATTGAGTATTGTAATGCAAACATTTCTCATTTGATTGATTCCCTTTCCAAGGTGCATCATTGTAACATCCGTAGAACTTCCCTCAAGTTAAGAAATACTGCTAATTCTCCAAGAAATGAAGATGAAGTTTTTGTTTTACAACAATTTCACGAAAATTATGTAAAAAATAAAAGATTAGACCCACGTTTAGTTGAAACAGACGGTAAATTTATTTATTATCAGCCTATTGTTATTATGATGAACACTTGTTTAAAGTGTCACGGTGAGCTAAAAAAAGATATTCCTACGGAAGTTGAGAAAAAAATCAATCGCTTATATCCTAATGACCAAGCAACAGGTTATAAACTAAATGATTTTCGTGGAATGTGGGTTGTAGAATTTGAGTAAACCCATTTCCTTTTAACTCGTTGTAAATAAAAGACTTTGCTCAGGAATAGAACTTTATGGTTTCATTTTTGTTTTAATAGTACAGTAGTTTTGGTTTCTAATCAATACTCCAAGTGCGTTAAAAAATAAATCAAAGTTAAAAAAGTTCAGAAATTAAATGAATGCAAAGATGAAACATCCAAGGTCAGTTAAGAGGGTAAAAAAAGATTTTAGAAAAATTAAATTCTATTGTAAATTTGCAGTTTAATTTATGAGTACAACTCTGGAAAACAGTAAACAGAAGTTCATAGAGGCATGGGCAGACATGGCAGCTAGTTGGGGCATCTCCAAAACTATGGCGCAGGTTCATGCTTTATTGTATTCTTCTGATACTCCGCTAGATACGGACACCATCATGGAAAAATTGGATATCAGTAGAGGTAATGCGAATATGACCTTAAGAAACCTATTAGCATGGGGGCTTATCAAAAAAGTGGACAAACCTGATACCCGAAAAGACCTTTTTGAGGCTGAAAAAGATGTATGGAAAATTACCGCCAATATTATCTACGAAAGAAGTCAAAGAGAAATTAAGCCTATACGCGAGGCGATTGTTGAAATTTTAAATAACATGGGCAGACCTGAAGCCTTCTCTGAAGAAGAGATGAAGTTTTATGAAAATATCAATAAACTTATTGAATTTCTGAATCTTGTCAATGATTTTTCAAATAAAATTTTACCTTTGTTGCATAAAAAGAACTTTGATAAAATTGAAGCGTTTATTAAGTTATTAAAATAATTTCTATGAGCCAAAACCAACTATATGAAAAGACTATCCAGTACATAAGAGATTTGCATGCGCGTGAATGTATGCGTTTAGGTTGGTATAGACAATGGCAAAATCGTGAAAAAATTAAACGGTTGCGAGAAAGAAAGTCTATTCATACTGCTTTTTTGCATGATTTGCTTAGAAAAAGAGGTTTACAGCCTGCCTGGTATTCCAAATGGTTTTATTGGTTAGGGCATCTTTTTGGTTTTATTACAGCTTTACTTCCTATTTCTATGGCTAATTTTATTGAAAAAAATTTAGAAAAATGGATTCTCATACGCTATGAAAAATATTTGGAACAACTTAAATTAGATTACAATCTTCGTTCTATGATTGAAGCTATTCAACTTAAAAAACTAAACCATAACGAACCTTCATTAGATGTTATTCAATTTTTAGAAATTTGCATTATGAACGAAGAAAATTTATTAAAATCTTAAATGAACCGTATTTTAGTTTTAGATACCTCAACAGAAATTTGTGCAACTGCAGTTTATCAAAATGAAAACCTTTTGTCTACAATATGTTTGCATCAAGCGAATGTGCACTCTGAGAAAGCAGCCTATTTAGTAGAACAAGTGTTAGAAGTATCTCAAATTTCTGTGCAAGAAATCACGCATATCGCTTTTGCCAAAGGACCTGGCTCTTACACAGGTCTTAGAATTGGAATGTCCGTAATCAAAGGCATGGCTTATGCTTCAAATATTCCGGTTTTATCTTATTCTACATTGTGGGGGCAAGCTGCTACTTTCTCGGCATTTATATCTTCTCCTCAGCTAATGATTTCTTGTTTAGATGCAGGTAGAAATGAAATTTATGCATCTGTATATAACTCATTTGGAGATTTAGTTTTTGATTTTCAGGCTATTACTTTGCCTGATACCATCTTAGATACCTTTTTAATACAAAGTCAAGGGGTAATCGTGGGCAACGCAGCCTCCAAAATTTGTAAATATCACTTTATAAATTCTACAAATTGGAAATGTTTTTCAAAAATAAACAATCCTACTGAAGGTTTAGGTAAATTTTTAATTAAAAAAATACAAAATAATGTTTTTGATGACTTGTTAACTCTTGAACCAAATTATCTTAAACCTGTTCAAATTACGATTGGTAAAAAAACAAAATAATGAAAATTGAAAATGCCAAGTTTATTTCTTCAAAAGTAAAATTAGAAGATTTACCCAAAGATAATTTGCCTGAATTTGCTTTCATTGGTCGTTCAAACGTAGGGAAATCCTCGTTAATCAATTATTTGACGCATCAACCGGGATTAGCTAAAACATCTTCTACTCCCGGAAAAACTCAAACTATTAACCATTTTTTAGTAAATAACAGCTTTTATTTTGTAGATTTACCAGGTTATGGCTATGCTAATGTACCTCAAAAAATGCTTCAATCTATGGAAAAAATGGTTAAAACCTATCTTTTAAAACGCCCTAATTTGTTTTATTTATTTATTTTGATTGATATTCGTCATAAACCGTTAAAAATAGATTTAGATTTTATTCAATGGGCAGGTGAACATCAAATTCCTTTGGGTATTGTTTTTACTAAAGTTGATAAGGTTTCAAATCAGCAAATGCTACAAAATATTGAAAATTATAAAAAAAAATTGCTTGAAACTTGGGAACAACTACCTAACATGTTTATTACTTCATCTGAAAAAAAAATTGGAGAAAAAGAAATCTTAGATTTTATACAGTTTTCATTAAATCAAAATCTTTTATAGTTTCTTAAATATCATCAATAAAACTAACTAATTTTTGATTATTTTCTCGTGTTTAACTAAAAAAATATTTCTTATGTAACATAACAAAAGTTACGAACTACAAATCAATAATTCCGCTCTCGAAAACCTGTTCTCCGAAAAAAATCGCCTCTAAAAACTTGAACTCCTTTTGCATGATTTCTGTTATTTTTTCGAAGATTTACTTCCATCTCTGAAAGTTTAAATGCAGTTCAAATTGTCAAATCTACCTCTCAATACATTCAAGGCGGCGGTGGCGGACGAGCCTTTTATGCAAAAGCAGGCGGTAAAAATTTAAACGGTCTTGAACTTGCCATCAACTACATTTACAATTCATTCCAAAACTTTTAACTTCCTTCATTCTCCCTCCTTTTAGTAGTCTTAGTCTAAATAAACATTTATGGTGTGCACACTATCCATTAGAACAGAGATGACAACGAAACGGCAAATATTGGTAACCGATTTAGTGTTATGTCGGAAGCTAATTTAAGATAAACGAAATTTTATTCAACAACATTTTGTATTGTCAAAAGAATGACATCATCAGTTTGGGGGCTATTTTGTTTCCAATTATTCCATTGGAGATACAGATGTTGAAACTTGTCATCTAATTTATTAAAGTTGATAGTTTCTTTTAGCCATTGGTAAGCTCTTTTTTTGCTGATTTTTTTCCCTTCAGGATTGAGTTGGTCAGTAAAGCCATCAGAGAATAAAAAAATTATATCTTGAGGTTGAATTTTAATTTTCTCAGTAATAAAAGATGGTTCCGTTGTGTTTTGAACGTAAAAGCCCAATGAATGATTACGATGTTGATAAATTTGAATTTGTTGAGTATTGGAATCAAAAAAGTAGAGAGGTCTACCTGCAAGCGAAAAATAGAATTCAGGATTAACCTTAGGATTTTTGGGTAAAGCTAAAAGAGCTACCTCTGCACCTTCTGGGGAGACTATCTGATTACGAGCATCTAAGATTTCTAATATTTCGTTATGAACTTCGCTCAGAACCTCGTGAAGTTGATCAAGGTTTTTGAGTTTTGATAAACAATTACGTAGAAGCATAGAGAAGGTAAGTGCAAGCATAGCTCCGGATGCGCCATGACCTGTTGCATCACCTAAGACAACAAAATGCCAATCTTCCAAAAACAAGTTTTCCGATACAAACAGTAAAAAATCTCCCCCTACAGCGGAATAAGTTTTTACATGCATTTTAACTTGATAGAATGGTTTCAAACCGAGAAAATGATGTTCGTTTAATAAAATTTTTTTTTCAAATCGCCTTGCTGCATGAAGAGATTGTTCTAATTCTTTTTTTTGATTTTCAATAATTTCATGCTTAGCTCTTAGTTCTTCGTGTAGTTCACTTAAAGCATCATACGCTTCAGCTAATGACTCTGCTTGCACTTGCATTTCATTGTAGGCTTCTTGGAGTTCATATTCTTGTTGCTTTTCTTTTGTCAAATCTAAAATCCCTAAAATATGCCCATTCATAAATGAGGTTTTAAAAGGGAATACACGTAGCAACAAGAATCTACTTTGAAACTCGTTTAGATTTTTATTTTCAATTTGCACAATTTCTTGGACGGCTTGCCCTGTTTCACGAGATTGATTAAATAAATCTAAGATTTTAGGCGTTTGATTATGAAAAAAATCTTCTAAAGTGAGCCCTTTATATAAACTGGATAAGGGCAAACCAAAAAAATTTAATAGCAAATGGTTAGCATATGTAACCTTATTTTGGTTATCCTCGCTAATAATCAATAAAGGAATAGGAACATTTTGAACAAATCCTAATAACTGTTCACGAGTATGTGTAAGTTCTTTTTCAAGTTTTTCAATTTTTTGTATATGATTAAACCATTCATCGGCGGGCAAAAGATAAAACGTTTGGTAATTATCCTTTTCGGAAGGAACGATATACTTGAAATATCGTGCATCGTTAAATGTAAGAAAATCCCATTCTGCCATGGCAAGAGCTTCCCACTGAACGTCTTGTGGTAGCATTGTCCATGCATCCGTATGAGAAACAATTTTTCCCGTTTCAAGATTCCACTTTACTCCGATAAAGGGAACTTGTATCTTTTCTTTAAATGACAGCAAACTCATCTTACTCTTTTTTGTTACTTACAGATTTTAAAAATTTAAAAAGATTTGAATTACTCAAAATCTCTTACAAAATTTCCAATAGATACTGTTAACTTGCCATTTGTTTGAGATAATTATTCATAGCTTCAATACCGTTACGCGTTGCAATTTCTGCATGAATTTCTATTTTGATAATATCATCAACTGCTTTATCACCAGATTCCATTTCCATTTGCCAAGAAAGCCCGAAATCCTTGCGATTGATTTCTCCTTTTAATTCAAAGCCTACCCTAGGTTCTCCGAACATGTCTTTAGGTAAGAAATTAATGATTTTTCCTTCAAGCGTTATGGGCTGAGTATTTCCTTTGATAGTCAAATTACCATGAAGGTTAAAAGAACGAAAAGGTCGCCATTGAACAGAATTAGAACGAAATTCTATGGTAGGATATTTCTCACAATCAAAAAAGTCAGAGGATTTTAAAAACATATCTCTTGCTACCATATCCGTTTCTATGCTACTAACAAATATAGTTACAGTAGCACTCATGTTAGAAAAGTCCGGAGAAACTCCGTTAAATTCCGCTTTAAATTCTTTGAATTTTCCTACTAATTCAGAGATTCCCATGTGCATTACACGAAAATTTATGCTGGTATGGTAATTATCTACCAACCATTCTGTAATTTTAGGGAAACTTCCTGCTCTTTGTTCTCTTATTTTGTTTAATAAATCAAGGCTTGCACCTTGTTGTGCATTACCGTTTGAACTACGAATGCCTAAAAAGGATAAAAACTTTCTAATTATACTCATATTTCTTAGAATTTTAAGTCCGATTAATTAGTTTGGTTAAGCGGGGCAAAATTATAAATAATTTTTATATGTAAAAATTTTTTTTTCGTTAAACTAAAAAAAGTTTTACACAAAGCCAAGCAATTTAGACCTACGCCGAAACTTAAATCTATGCTACTTTTTCAATTCTTATAAAACAGATTGGAGGCTCTGGATTCTCAAAAAATACATCTTTCCGTATTTATAAGAATAATATGCTGAAAGGTGGAGAAGTATATTACACGATGAATAGAAATTTAAAAAAAACTACTCTTTTTTGCTTAATACTCTGTAAATAAAAGTAAATAAAAAAATTTTTTTGTTTTCATTTAAAAAACTAATAACTTTGTACTTATAAAATAAGTAAGTGTATGAAAAAAATTTTTACAAACCTAATTACAATTAGTTTATTATTGTATGGAGTGGTTATACTAAATGATTTTATAAAAACCTTACCAGAAAATGAGGTAGAAAGCTTATACCGAAAATACAGAGGCATCAGCAAAAACGAGCTCAAAAAAATTCCTAAAAAAGACCGTCCGGATTTAGCGAAATTGCAGGATTACCTAAGGACTATGGACCCTCAAACAGGAAAAGTGCCAATAGATGGTAAATTATTAGCCAATATAGCTACTCAAGACCGAATCAAATCCTTGCAATATCGTTCTGCGATACCCGGAGTAGAGTGGCAAGAAAGGGGACCCAGCAATGTAGGAGGCAGAACACGTGCTTTAATGTATGACCCGAATGATGGTGCTAATGGCTACAAAAAAGTATGGGCAGGAGGCGTTGCTGGTGGGCTATGGTTCTGTAATGACATCACCCAAAATCCACCACAATGGCAAAATGTAGATGATTTTTGGGAAAATATTGCTATTTCTACTATTGCTTACGACCCCACTAACCCGCAAATTTTTTATGTAGGAACGGGAGAAGCCTGGTTTAATTTAGATGCAGTTGACGGGGCTGGCGTATGGAAAACTACCGATGGTGGGCTCACGTGGAACCGTTTAACCTCAACGGTTAACTTTCGTTCCATCACGAAAATCGTCGTCGCTAATAATGGAAATGTAATTCTTGGAGATCGAAGCCAAGGTTTACAAGTTTCTACTGATGGTGGTACAACCTGGACACAAAAAATTACAGGTTGGATTTCTGATATAGAAGTAGCCGCTGATGGACGTATTTACGTTGCAAAATACCTTAGCACTGGCTTTACTCGTGTAACTGATAAAATTTATCGCTCAGCAAATAACGGGGTTTCCTTTACGGATATTTCTGCTCCACTTGGCGTAGGAAATAACGGCGAACGAATTGAATTAGCTTGTGCTCCCAGTAATGCCAATATCATTTATGCAATTGCTTCTGACCATGCCTTTACAGGTGGAGGTGCAGGGAATATTCGGTGGTTCAAAAAAACTACAGATGGTGGTACTACATGGACTAATGTAACCATTCCAACCTACTTGAATACCACTTGTGCCGCAACAACTCAGCATTTTACTCGGGGACAAGCATGGTATGACCTGATTTTAGCGGTTAATCCTTCGGACCCTAATCATGTAGTGGCTGGAGGTATTGATTTACATAGAACTACCAACGGCGGAACCTCGTGGTCTCCCATTTCCTATTGGACGGGCAATTGTCTTCCTTATGTTCATGCAGATATTCATGCCATAGTTTATAAACCTGGCGCCTCTAACGAAATCGTTGTAGGACACGACGGCGGTATCTCTTGGTCTAATAATATCACTGCCGCAAGTCCAAAATTTACCAACAAAAGCGAAAATTACAACGTAACCCAATTTTATGCAGTAGCCGTTTCTCCAAGTGCAAGTACACAATACTTTTTAGGCGGTACACAAGATAACGGCTCTAATGCAATACATGGTTTAGGTATACAACCCAGTAAAGAAGTTACCGGAGGTGACGGTGGCTTTTGTTTCATTGACCAAGATAACCCTTGCCTCCAAATTACTTCCTATACCAACAACAGTTATTATATATCAACAAATGGTGGTCAAACTTTCACGGCATTAGGTACTCAAGATGCTTCAACAGGAGATTTTATCAATCCTGCAGACTATGATAGCAACAATGATTTGCTTTATTCCAGTGCCGCAGGGCATGCGACCGCACATGTAGCTCGGTGGACTGTACCCGGAGGCGCCCGTTCAAACTTGGTTATTTCATCGGTAGTAGGAGATGTTACACATATCAAAGTCAGTCCCTATTCTCCGCCGGGAACAACCACTTTGTACATTGGTACGAGCCTAGGAAGAGTGATTCGCGTTGCGAATGCCCATACAGGTACTTCCTTCACGGGAACTGTCCTTTCTAATGCGACTATGCATACTCAAGGCTCCGTTTCTTGTATTGAAATTGGTGCTTCTGAAAATGAACTTTTAGTAACTTACAGCAATTACAATGTTCAAAATGTTTGGTATTCTAATAATGGTGGTACCAGTTGGACTTCTAAAGATAATGGACATGGTTTACCAAATATGCCCGTACGATGGGCTTTGTTCAATCCCTCGAATACAAAACAAGTACTTTTAGCCACAGAAACAGGCGTTTGGTCTACCAATGATATTACCGCAGCCGCTTCTTCTACTTTTTGGGAACCTACGGTTTTAGGTTTAGCGAATACCCGCTGTGATATGCTCAAAATCCGTAATTCAGATAGAATGGTCGTTATCGGTACACACGGTAGAGGTATTTTTACTACTTCCATTTTTGGCACTTATGCAAACTTTCAGGCTTCCAAAGAATTTACTTACACGGGAGAAAATGTTACGTTCACAGATTATTCTGGGGGCGCTACCTCATGGTCTTGGAATTTTGGTGCCGGAGCAAGCCCCGCAACAGCTACCGGTAAAGGTCCTCATACCGTCACTTATTCTACCCCTGGTACCAAAACTATTACCTTAACCATCAACGGTTCAAGCAATATAAGTAAACAAATTGTCATACTACCGAATCGTTCTACTCCTTATACGCTTGCGGATGGTGGAGATTTTGAAACCAATCCCAATGATTTTGCTCCGCTTTTATTACCTACTTCTAACCCCAGCGGTTGTGCTACCATTACCTTTACTTCTCCCACACAATAGCAAAGGGGAAACTCTGCCATCGCAGGAAAAAATGGCGTTCTATCGGGTTCTAATGCATGGGTTACCAGTTTAATAGCTAACTACTTGAATAATTCCAAATGTTATTTACTAACCCCCAATTTTGATTTCTCGCAAGCTTGTACTTATACGCTTAGCTTTTATCTTAAAATGAACGTAGAAAACCGCTATGACGGTATGGTAGTGGAGTATTCAACGGACAAAGGTACAACTTGGACCAAACTAAATGATGTAGTTTCAGGTACATGGTACAACAATACCACGAATACCGATGCCCCTGCTGACCCTTGGGGAGCCAATGTCCCATTATTTACAGGCTCCTTTGCCAATTATACCCAAAGAACTTGCGACGTTTCCTTTTTAGCAGGGCAAGCGAATGTAGCTTTTCGGTTTTATTTTGCATCGGATTTCAGTGTGAACGGTGCTGGTGTTGCAATTGAAGATTTTACGATTTCCAAAACAGGGTGCCCTACCATTACTTTGGGAGCTATCACACCCACTGCTTATTGCCCTGGCTCGGTCATTTCTGTTCCTTTTTCTACGACAGGTACTTTCAACTCAGGTAATACTTTTACCGCTCAACTTTCTGATGCTTCGGGTAGTTTTGCCTCTCCCATAGCAACGCAAACCGGTACCTCGCCTATCAATCTTACCATCCCCATTTCTGCTACTGCCTCCGCTAATTACAAAGTCCGAGTAGTTTCTTCTAGCCCCGTAGTTATCAGCAATTTAAGCCCTAAT
>Ga0068706_1000305_pt1 | contig 24604 bp, 22 predicted proteins | sample YNPMSBMetaG_FD_65632 | JGI IMG/M metagenome (GOLD analysis project Ga0068706, IMG submission 65632) | Anoxygenic and chlorotrophic microbial mat microbial communities from Yellowstone National Park, USA - YNP MS-B MetaG | ecosystem: Environmental > Aquatic > Thermal springs > Hot (42-90C) >...
GAAAAAATAAAGTAGACAAAATAGCCTCTTTTTCTGAATTTGTGGACATCATTCTTTGGGCAACATAACCACCGCCTCCAGGTTCTGCACCAGGATACCACATCGCCCACCAGTTTAGCAATAAATAACTTAACCAAACGCTTGCTGGTATTTCACTTGATGACGGAAAAAAGTTTAAATATTTTTCAGGAATTTTTTGAAGAATGCCTTTCATTCCTCCTATCTCGGGTAAAGAAACTACATAAATTGCCATGAAAATGCACCCCAACATGGAGATTCCAAATTGAACAGCATCCGTCACCATAATCCCTTTTAAACCTCCAAAAGCAGAATAAAAAGCCGTAAACAACATGAGCCCAAATAATACTTGCAACGCTGTAACTAGCTCTAAATCAAAAAAAAGCATTAAAATTTTAAGCATGGCAAAGTTTACCCATCCAATGATGATGGCATTCATGAATAAACCTAAGTAAATTGCACGAAATACTCTTAAAATGACAGCCGGTGTACCTGAGTAACGTAAGGAAATGATTTCTAAATCAGTCGTTACATTGGCTCTTTTCCAATATTTAGCAAAGAAAAATGAAGTTAAAACTCCGCCAATGAGCATATTCCACCAAATCCAGTTTCCTGATATGCCATTTTTACATACTATTTCAGAAACCGCCAGTGGCGTATCTGCAGCAAAAGTCGTTGCAACCATAGATAACCCTGCTAACCACCAAGCATTATTTGAACCTCCTAAAAAGTAACTTTTTAAGCTTTGGTTGCTCCCGCGTCCCCAATAAATCCCTATCCCAAAACTTAATAATAAGTACGCTCCTATGATAAGCCAATCAATTACCGAAAGCATAAAAACTGCAAAATAAATCATTTTATGCAAATACCTAACCTCTAAGCTATTTAAGTTTCAGCTCGGATTTAAATAGTATGAAAAATTAACAATTTGTTGTGGAATATCATAGAAAACATTTACGATAAATTTTGAGAAATTTGTAATTTAGAAATATTTTACTTGCTCTGCAAAAATTCTCTTTATATCATTTAACGTGTACATGGAAAATTTGTTAATGTCATTTTTAATAAAACGCAATTTAGAATAATTTACTAAAAATGAATGAAAAGCTTGAAAATAAATTTTATCAAAAAAACAAATTTTTAATAACGATTTAAGGAAAAACTTAGTAAAAAAAATTACAAAACCTATATCAGATAGATGTAAATAATGCAAAAAAATTTTATTTCTTTGAACAAAAAACTTAACTTGATTAGGATTTTTTTTATGAATAGTCTTAGAAACATCATGCAAACAAACCGATTGATGCTCGTAATAACACTTATAACCTTTGCGCCAGGCTCTTATGCCCAAATCTACGTCCTCATAATAAAACGGATTAAAAATTTCTAAAAAACCTTGTAATTCCAACAATTTTTTTCTATCAATTAAAGCATTAGCACCTGATAAAAAAAAGGTATAATGATTTGCAAGTTTTGGGTTAAAAAAATTTTGGGTTCCATCTATTTTACAGAAATTAAATTCAGGATATTTGGCTGTATCGATGATTTGATTTTGAAAATTTTCAATTCGGGACATTACACCAAAAGTATCTTTAAACTCAAAATATTTTAGTAAAGGTACAAAAAAATTTTCTGTTAGTTGAACATCAGAATTTAAAATCAAAACTAAATCTTTTTGAGCACGCCTTATGGCTCTGTTCACATTTCCTGAAAAACCTAAATTTTGCTTATTCTCTATAAGAACAATCGGATTTTCTGAGTAGTTTTTTAGGTAAAAAATCGAATCATCTGTTGAAGCATCATCTGTTATAATTACTTCATAATCAGATATTTGAGATGATTTTAAGGCATTGAAAACAGAAGGTAAATTTTTTTCTAATAAGCTTTTCCCATTGTAACTGGGAATAATCACTGATATGCTAAAATGTTTTTTCATAAATAAAAAACACACGGGGCTACCGTGTGCAATAAAAAGAAATACACTAACTTATAAACTCCAAATATTTAAATTTTTAAATTTGTTTCGGTAGATACCTTTCAAATCCATCAATAAACCATTTTGAGAAAGTAAACCTTTGAAATAATCTTCATTGAGCGCGATATATTCTTTATGGCTTACCGCAACGATAATAGCATCATAACCTTGGGAAGTAGGATTTTTGGATATAGAAAAACCATATTCATGCTGAACTTCTTCATTATCAGCAAGGGGGTCTACAATTTCAACATTTAAATAATAGGATTTAAGAGCGTAAACTACATCAGCCACTTTAGAATTACGAATATCAGTAACATCTTCTTTAAAGGTCACGCCCATAACGAGGATTTTGCTTTTTGATAAGTCTTTGCCCAGTTGTATTAACTGCGAGACACAGTTTTTAGCGACATATTCCGGCATGCTATCATTGACAGAACGGGAAGTAGCAATTAGTCTTGGCATTACGCCGAGCTGTTCTGCTTTGTAAACTAGGTAGTATGGGTCAACACCAATGCAATGCCCTCCAACTAAACCGGGTTTAAATTTAAGGAAATTCCACTTGGTACCAGCAGCTTCCAAAACTTCATAAGTGTTGATTCCCATTTTATTGAAAATCATGGAAAGTTCATTCATCAAGGCGATGTTGAGGTCTCTTTGAGTGTTTTCAATGATTTTAGCAGCTTCAGCAACTTTGATACTGGACGCACGATGAACCCCTGCGGTAATCACTAATTCGTAAGTTTTGGCTATATTTTCTAATGATTCCGGGCAACAACCTGAAACCACTTTTACGGTATTTGCAAGCGTATGTTCTTTATCACCAGGGTTAATTCTTTCAGGAGAATAACCTACTTTAAAATCTTGTTGGTACTTTAAACCCGAAGTTTCTAAAATAGGTATACAATCTTCTTCTGTACAACCAGGGTAAACAGTGGATTCATATACCACGTAATCACCTTTTTTCAAGACTTGAGCAACGGTACGAGAGGCACTAAGGACAGGTGTTAAATCAGGTTTATTATATTTATCTATTGGTGTAGGTACAGCAACTACAAAAAAATGAGCGTTTTTTAAGTCTTCGATTTTATCAGTAAAATAAATATCACAACCGTCAAATTCTTCGGGACCGAGCTCACAGCTGGGGTCAATTTTATTACGCATCATTTCAATGCGCTTAGAATTAATATCAAAGCCAATGACTTTGATTTTTTTCGCAAAAAGTAAAGCAATAGGTAAACCAACATAACCTAGCCCAACAACAGCAAGCGTCTTTTTCTTTTCAACTAAATCTTGGTACATTTATATTTAAACGTTACGGCGTGCAAAATTAAAAAAAGAATTTAATAAGCAACATACTTTATTCAATAATTTTGAGTAAGTAATTACCGTAACCACTTTTTTTGAGCGGCTCAGCAAGCTTAATAAGTTGATTTTTATCAATATAGCCCATGCGGTAAGCAACTTCTTCAATACAACCAATTTTTAAACCTTGTCTTTGTTCTATAATTTGAACGAAGTTTCCTGCATCCAATAAAGAATCATGGGTTCCTGTGTCTAACCAAGCTGTACCTCTGTTCATTACTTTAACGCTCAATTTTCCTTTTTGTAAATAAATTTTGTTGAGATCGGTAATTTCAAGTTCACCACGAGGGCTTGGTTTTAGGCTTTTAGCATATTCAACTACCTGATTATCATAAAAATAAATTCCTGGCACTGCATAAGAAGATTTAGGATTTTTGGGTTTTTCTTCTATATCCAGCACTTTACCATTTTCATCAAAATAAACCACTCCGTAACGTTCTGGGTCATGAACATGGTAAGCAAAAACAATTGCACCATCAGGATTGTGACAAGATTGAAGAAGCTTTGAAAGCCCTTCTCCATAAAAGATATTATCTCCAAGAATTAAAGCAACCTTGTCATCTTGAATAAATTTTTCGCCAATAATAAAAGCCTGTGCAAGCCCATCTGGGCTAGGTTGTACTTCATAAGAAAATTTTAAACCTAATTGTTCTCCGGAGCCTAACAATTCCCTGAATTGTGGTAAATCTCTAGGCGTTGAAATAATTAAAATTTCTCTTATCCCTGCTAACATTAACGTAGAAAGTGGGTAATAAATCATCGGTTTATCATACACCGGCATAATTTGTTTACTGCATACCAGTGTTAAAGGATGCAAACGGGTTCCTGAACCTCCTGCTAAAATGATTCCTTTCATATCGTAAATTGCGTTTGAAGATTACAAAATTTTTGTAGTTGTAAATCTTTCACTGAAACAATGGGATTTTCTACTTTCCAATCAATTTTTAAATCAGGGTCATTAAATAATATTCCATCTTCTGAGGGTTGATGATAAAGCTGAGTACATTTGTAAGAAAAATAAGCATAATCACTTAAAACAGAAAAACCATGCGCAAAACCAATCGGTATCCACAATTGTAAATGATTTTCATCGCTAAGTTCAATAGAAAAGTGCTGACCATATGTAGGAGAATTTTTTCTGATGTCTACCACTACATCTAAAACTTTTCCTTTAACTACAAAAACTAGTTTTCCTTGAGCATAAGGTGGATTTTGAAAATGTAGACCACGAATAACATTCTTTGTAGAAAAGGATAAATTATCTTGAACAAAGTTTGAAGGTATTCCTATTTTTTGATATCTTTCAGATTGATAACTCTCAAAAAAATAACCTCTTGAATCCTTAAAAATTTTAGGTTTAATGATGATAAGACCTTCAAACGGCGTGTACTGAATTTCCATGGATATGTTTTTTAAAATACTCAATAGTTAATTGAAGTCCTTCTGAACGTGACACTTTGGGCGTCCAATTTAATATTTTTTGAGCTTTGGTGATGTCTGGTTGACGAATTTTGGGGTCATCAGCAGGTAGTTCTTTGAATACAATTTTGGAAGGAGTATCAATATATTTTAGAATTTCTTTTGCAAATTCAAGAATAGTAATTTCTTCGGGGTTACCTAAGTTTACTGGCAACACTTCATCAGAGAGAAGAAGCCTATAGATGCCTTCAATGAGGTCAGAAACATAACAAAAACTACGGGTTTGAGAACCATCCCCGTAAACTGTTAAATCTTCGCCACGTAAAGCTTGCCCCACAAATTGCGGTAAAGCTCTACCGTCATCTAAGCGCATACGTGGTCCATACGTATTGAATATCCTTGCAATTCGCGTTTCTACTCCGTGATAACGATGGTAAGCCATGGTCATAGCTTCTAAAAATCTTTTAGCTTCATCGTATACCCCCCTCAAACCGATAGGATTAACATTGCCCCAGTATTCTTCATTTTGTGGATGAACAAGAGGGTCCCCATAAACTTCTGACGTGGAGGCTACTAACACTCTTGCCTTTTTTGCTTTTGCTAATCCTAACACTTTATGAGTTCCTAAGGAACCTACTTTTAACGTTTGTATTGGATACTTCAGATAATCTACGGGACTTGCAGGCGAAGCAAAATGTAATATATAATCCAAATTTCCAGGTACATGAATGTAATTAGTTACGTCGTAATACAAAAATTGAAAATCTGGGTTACCGAAGTGGTGTTCAATATTTTCTATTTTTCCGGTGATGAGGTTATCCATGCATATCACACGGTAGCCTTCTTGTAAAAACTTATCGCACAAATGCGAACCTAAAAAGCCGGCTCCGCCTGTAATAAGAACTGTTTTTTTCATCGCCACAAAAATAATAACTTTTATAGCATCCGCAGAAAAATTTCTTTTATTCTTTCAGCTGTTTTGCCGTCCCAAAGTTCGGGGATACTTCCTTTTTTTCCTCTACCTTGAACAATTTCTTGAAGTTCATATTTTAATTTTTCAAAATCATTTCCTATGAGCTGATTAGTTCCTTGGGCAATAGTAATCGGGCGTTCAGTATTTTCTCTAAGCGTTAAACATGGAATACCGAGAGCCGTGGTCTCTTCTTGAATTCCGCCTGAATCAGTAACTAATGCTAAGGCATGTTGTTGTAAATAAAGAAAATCCATATAACCGAGCGGTTGCTCATAATATAATTGAGGGTATTTGGCATTGGATAAACCTTCTAGCATCTTTTGAGTTCTTGGATGAACAGGAAATAAAACAGGAATTTGAAAAGAAATTTCTCCCAACGTGGTTATAATTTTTTGTAATTTTTGTTCATCATCTACGTTAGATGGTCTATGTAAAGTTACTAATATGAATTTTGATGTTTTGAGCTCATATTTTTTCATTAAATTTTGAGCTAGGTGAACAGCATGAGGATTTTTTTCAATCCATTTTAAAGACCAATGCAGGGAATCAATCATTATATTACCTACAAAAATTATTTTCTCAGGTGTAATTCCTTCTTTTAAAAGATTTTCATTAGCATCCGGAGAAGGGGTTAGTAATAAATCAGAAAGTCGGTCGGTAACAATTCGGTTGATTTCTTCGGGCATAGTTCTATCATAAGAACGTAAACCGGCCTCTACGTGGCAAATTTTAATATAATTTTTTGCGCAAACTAATGCAGCTGCTAATGTAGAATTGACATCTCCATAAACGATTACCCAATCCGGTTTTTGTTGAACCAAAATTTCTTCTAATGCAATCATCATTTTGGCGGTTTGAACACTGTGAGTTCCTGAACCAATTCCTAAATGAAAATCAGGTCGAGGAATTTGTAATTGTTCAAAAAAAATGTCAGACATAAACGCATCATAATGTTGACCAGTATGGATTACTTGCTGTAAAATAGGGGTTTGGCTTAATGCTCTTTGTAACGGAGCTAATTTCATAAAATTGGGTCTAGCTCCTACCACATGTATAATTTTCATAGCACAAAAATAGTTATTTTAATTTAAAATTTTACTCATCTCTTTATGATTAAATTTCGCATTATAATAAATTTGCACTAATGAAATTCCTTGAAAAAGTAGTTGAAGATATTCTTAAAATACCTGATTTTTATAAAGATATTTTTTTATTCCCAAATAAAAGGTCTGTATTATACTTTGAAAAAAACTTAAAAAGTAAAATTGATAAGCCCATCCTATTTCCTTTGTCTCTCAGCCTAAGAGATTTTGTTTTTAGAATTACTTCGCTTAATAAATTAGACCATTTTAATCTTAGCTTTGAATTGTTTGAAGTTTATAAAGAAATATTTCATAATGAAAAATTTGAAGAGTTTTTTTTATGGTCTCAAATTTTATTAAAAGATTTTGAAGAAATTGATTTATCTAATAATTCTTCAAGAAAAGTTTTATCTAATGTCGCTGAATTACAAAAAATAGATGCTTATGTTGATTCTTTTTCTAAATCAGAAGCCTCCGAGTATAGAAAAAAATATTTCCTTTTTTGGAATAAATTAACTGAAATTTACAAAAAATTTGTTACAAATCTTGTAAATCATAAAAAGTCTTCTTATTATGGTTATGCCTTAAAATATTTAGTTCATCTATTAAAAAAAGATAGAATCAAAATAAAAGGAAGGAATCTTTATTTTATTGGATTTTCTGATTTACAACCCCTTGAAATTGAATTCATTAAAATTATAATAAAACAAAATAGAGCCCAATTTTATTTTGATGTTGATAAATATTTTTTTTATAATGAAATTAAACCTGAATTAAAAAATAATGAAGTTCAAAGATTATTTAACAAATATACTAAAGATATACCCATTGAAAAACATGAACTTATAGAAAAAAATCCTATTGAAATAGTTTTTATTCCTTGTAATAATGATATTGAGCAGTTTAAATTTTGCCAACATATTTTAAGTAATAGTTTAAAAGAAAATACAAGTAATTCTCTTGAAGATTATGCAATCATTTTAAATGATAGTAATCATTTGGAGGTTTTATTGAATAGTTTACCCCAAGAATTAGAATGCATCAATATTTCATTAGGATACTCAATTGAGAAAACTCACATTATAAAACTGATTTTGATTTTATTAGAACAAAAAATTGTTAAAAACCCAAGCTTTTTAGTTAATCTTTACAAAACGATAATTCATGAACCATATTTCCAAATTTTTGTTTCTGAGGAAAATGAAAAATTATCACCTTTAGCATCAAATCCAAATATTTTTCATGAACTAAAAAAAATTAGTTTTTTTTCTCGTTGGTTAGATATAGAAAATCCCCAAGATGCGATTGAACTATTTCAATCATGGATAGAAAGTTTAATAAGCCATGAAACTTTAATCAATCAAGAAGTAGAAAATCAAGAATTATATTACGCATATTTATTTTTAGAAAAAATTAAGAATAATTTAAATAAAATTAACATAAATTTAGAATGGAATACATTTTATTTGATATTCAAACAATTACTTCAAACAGAATTTATACCTTTTAGTGGAGAACCTTTGAAAGGTTTGCAAGTAATAGAACTACAAGAAAGCCAATGCCTTGATTTTAAATATGTTTTTTTGATGCAAGTTAACGAAGGTTTACTACCTAAATCACCAGATTATTCTTCATTTATTGCAATGGAACTCAAAAAACACTACAAACTAAGAACACCCGAGGATTTTGATGCCCGCTACGCTTATTTATTTTATCGTTTATTTCATCGTTCTGAAAAAGTTTTTATTTTTTATAATCAAAATGAAAATCAAGAAGAAAGTCGTTTTATTAAGCAAATTCGTTATCTTTTCAAAGATATGCCGAACATAAAAATGAATACTTTACTTTTTAAGTTTTCTTCTTTTGCTTCAACTATTCAACCTATTATTATTGAGAAAAATAACCCAATTTATCAAAAAATTATAGAAAAATTATTAAAAGGTATTTCCCCTACTGCTTTCATTTCATATTTGAATTGTTCTCTAAAATTTTATTATTCTTACATAGAAAAAATACAAGAAGAGGAGACTTTGGAGGAAGATTTGCAAGCAAATGAATTTGGTAACATTGTTCATAAAGTATTGGAAACCTTCTATAAAAGCTTAAATACTAATAAAATTAAAACAATTCCAACTTTTGATGTGCCTATTGAAAAATTAAAAATAACAAATATTTCTAACGAAAACTTACTTAATTTTTACAATGAAATGAAAAAAACTAACTACTTAAATATTGAGGAGGTAGATGGAAAAGATTATTTTTCTCTTGAAGTTATTAAAGAAATTTGCCAAAAAATTATTATCATGGATTATGACAGATATAAAGAGATGCATTGCAATAAAGTAACTATTTACGGTTTAGAAAAAAATATTGAAAAAATAATTGATGTCAAGGGTCAAAAAGTAAAGCTTTACGGAAAAATAGATAAAATTGAAAAATTTTCAAATTACTATCTAATCATTGATTATAAAACTGGCAAAATTAGTAACAAATTAAAATTAACTCAAATCTCTGAACTTAAAGAAAATATTCATCAATCCAAAGAAACTTTCCAACTTTTATTTTACGCCATGCTTTTAAGTCATGAATTAGGAAATAAAAATGATATACATTTAGCGATTTACAGCTTCAGAAATTTAAGTAAAGGACTATTGTATTTACAGAATGCTCAAAATTTATCCCAAAATGAATGGTTAAATTACAAATATATTAAAAATGAATTTGAAAAATTTATATTTGAAATTCTTACTGAAATTTTGAATCCATTCATTCCATTTCAACAAACAACCAACGAAAAAAATTGTAAGTATTGCCCCTATTTAAAAAATTGTGGAAAATTTCATTTATTAAATTAATTTAAGTAAAAATTCATTTATTTTTAATTTGATAGTCTGTTAACATGTTCAAAAAACTTATTAAATCTTTTTTTTCTTGCTCCGTTAAATTTAATTGCGGAGCAAATCCTAATTCATTTTGTTGATGAAGCAAAATAGGGTCAGTGTACTCAGATACATAAACTTCTGAATCATAATGATTTATAACTTCTTCTAAAGTCTTAAATTGACCGTTATGCATATACGGAGCACTAAGCGCCACATTTCTTAAAGACGGCACTTTAAATTTTCCTTTATCAAATGGATTTTGAGTTGTTTCCATATATCCATTTTCAATTGGAAATAAACCATTATTGATAAACCTTCCGTTAGAAGTTAAATGACCAGAATGGCAATCCCCGCAGCCTGCACCGCGTTGTTCTCTCGGCTTCGGACTTTTAAAAAATAATTCAAAGCCCCTTTTTTCTGACTCAGTAGGCTCGTAAAGACCTTGCTTCCATAAATCGTACTTACTATTACAAGAAACTAAACTTAAAACATATTGCTCCAAAGCTTTTAATACATTCTCTGAATGAACAGGAGAGGTGGTATAGGGAAAAGCTTCATAAAACATTTTTTTTAATTTTTCATTATCATTTATTTTAAGTAAAATTTTATTAAAATTGCCATTCATTTCTGTCGTTGAAAGTATTGCATTTCGTATTGCTTGCCGAACTGTCTTAGCTCTGCCACTCCAACCAAAAGGACCCGGATTCCATGCCAAGTTAATTAAATGTGGAACATTGAAAACGGTTTTATTACCATCTATGCCCTCACTATACTGTTGATTATCAGCAAAATTATACTCAGGAAGATGACAAGTTGCGCAACTAATTTTTTCATTTGAAGATAATAAGGTAGAAAAAAATAATTCTCTGCCTAATTTTACACCTTGCTTCGTCAGAGGGTTATCTTCAGGTAAATGAGGCTTCCCAAAATAAGTAGGATACTCAAAAATATAGGGCTCAGGTGCTTCTATTTTTGTTTTGCAACCCATTAAACAAATTAAAAATATTCCCCGAAAAATAAGTTTCATAAAATTAAGACATTCGCCCATCAATTCACAAATTTACAAAATATTCTTACACAATAAAAATCATGCTAACTTTGCGTTGTCTTATGCAAATTCAATCAGAAGTAAGAGAAGTCTTTGTTTCACATCGTCATCATTATAAATGGATTGATGTAGTAAATCCTGATAGAAAAACATTAGAAAAAATCGCTAAGGATTTTCATTTGCATGAAACTTCTGTTGAGGACTGTTTAGATCCCGAGCACCTCCCCAAAATTGAATTTATTGGTGACACCATTTTTATCATCACACGAGCTTATGACGAACTAGCAACCCCTCAAAGTGATACCGTCCAAGAACTTACCCGTAAGCTGTCTATTTTTATTAATCCACGTTTCGTTTTAACTATTCATCGTGTTGACCAAAAATTCTTCTTAGAAATTCTACAAAAATGGAAAAATATAACTGAAAATCAAGAGGATGAAGATTTAAACAAAACTAGCCCCGAGAATCTTGTTATTAACTTACTTAATCAAATTGTTTTGAGCTACGAAAAAGCCTTTAAAGACGCGGACTCGTTAGTAGACCAATTTGAAATTCGTATTTTTTCATCTCAATCTGACCCTACTTTAATTCAGGAACTTTATTTTTTTAGAAGAAAAGTTACAGTGATACGGAAAATGTTACGTCAAACTTTGGATATTGTAAGAATTTTGCGTGCTAAATTAGATTATCACAACCCCGCTTTTCAAGATTTAAAAGAATCTATAGATGAACTTTTATTTTTAACGGATGAACTCATGGAAGACGGTAATAACTTAATTAACATACATATTTCCTTGGCTTCCCATAAAACGAACGAAGTAGTTAAAGTTTTAACGCTTTTTTCTGTTTTCTTTTTACCGATTACCTTTATTGTTGGAGTTTATGGTATGAACTTTAAATACATGCCTGAACTTGAACACCCCTGGGGATACCCCCTAACATGGCTTACTATGATTATGGTCGTTTTAACTATTTACATTTGGTTCAAAAGAAAAGGATGGATGTAAAAAATTCTCTTTTTTTTATTCTTCTGACAATTATTTTAGGAATTGCAACCGCTTTCTTATACTTTTATGGCTACTATATGAGTTTTATTATTCTCAATCATTTGCAAGCACCGTGGGCTGATGTATTTTTTTCTAAAATCACTCACCTCGGCGATGGCATCACCTTTACAGCAATTTTTTACTTAATTTATGGGCATAAGGACATTTCTAAAACTTTAAGTCTTATCTTATGTTTAATCATTTCTTCTTTAATTGTTCAAATTTTAAAAAATCTTGTATTTTACGATTGGTACAGACCTTTAGTTATTTTTGGTGAAAATTTAGTCAACCATATCAAAGGATATGAAGCCTATGGAAGAACTTTTCCCTCAGGGCACAGTACCGCTATTTTTACAACAATTTTTTGCATAATTCAATGGAAATCATGGAATTACATATTTCAAATGCTTTTTTTTCTTATCGGTTTTTCAGTAGCTTTTTCTCGGATTTACTTAGGCGTGCATTTTCTAGGCGATGTACTCATGGGAATTTTCATTGCTTTTGTTGTTTCCTTTGCTCTCTTCAAATACATATCTTCACGATTTCACTTATTAAATAAAAATTCCTATGGAAAAAAATTCCTTTTTTATCTTAGTATACTTGTTTTGACCATAGTTTTTTGTTTACGAGTGATTTTTGAAATAAATTTTTAATTCAAAATCAATTAGTTACAATTTACTACAAAATTTTTTTTTGTATTATTCAAAAAACACCATAATTTTGCGGTGCAATATTGCGGAGTGGAGCAGCGGTAGCTCGTTGGGCTCATAACCCAAAGGTCGTTGGTTCGATTCCAACCTCCGCTACAAATAAACAATTAAAAAATAATCTTAAAGTTTATTCTTTCAAAATTGCATTTTTTAATACTTAATATCAAATTTCCAGCAACTACCCATTTGCTGTTAGAACAATTATTTATTAAGGATGATTTTTTAGAAAATTTGTAAAAATTTTAAGTCCTTAAAATATTAAGTCCTTTTTGATGTCTGTTTGAATAGTATCGTCAATTTCTTTAAAATTTTTAAGATTTCAAATTACGAAAACTTATTGCCACTTTTTGTTTGATTTTGCGATACGAATATCCTGTTCGGCAAGATTGTTTGTAGTTCTTAATGGAAAATATGCATTTATAAATAATACTAAATTACTTCTTTTTTTCTGCCCATAAAATAACTCGTGGGCTATTAAGCTCATAATCAGATAAATCATAATTACCCCATTGAGCAAGTATATGATAATTTTCCTTTTCAAGCATAGTTGATAAATCATCAAGAGTAAACAAATTGACTTTCTCGTAAAAAGTATAGTTTAAGTTTCCATCTTTCACATCAATTTGCTTAATAATTTTCTTATTTTCAATAAATTTTGTAATTTCAAATTGAACATCCTGTATTACTTTCGTTTCTTTTTCTACTAAATTTTGAACTACCCAATGAGCATTTAAAAAATCCAAAACAAAATAACCTTGCGGTTTAAGGTGTTGATATATTCTTTTCAAAACTTTAAAGTTATCCTCTGGATTTTCAAAGTAACCAAAGGAAGTAAAGAGGCTTAGAATCAAAGCAAATGAAACGGGCAATGAAAAATAGCGCATATCTTGCACGAAAAAATGTAAACGAGTATTTTCTAATGTTTTTGCTTCTGCTATGGAATTTTCTGACAAATCAATGCCATAAACATTAAAACCGAAATGGTTAATCCATTTAGCATGTCTACCACGTCCGCAAGCCAAATCTAAAATATTGTCGTAAGGTTTTAGAGGTATTTTATTTAGTAAATTTTGAATAAAAAATTGAGCTTCGTTATCATTACGGTGTTGATATAAAATTTTGTAATAGGGCGAGTCAAACCAGGATTCAAACCATTCCATACTTATTCCACGTATAACCAGTAACCTTTAAGGTAATCACCTTCTAAATGAAAAAGGCTGGGGGCATGGTCATAAGAATGACCTAAAAACTGAAGAATTCTAACATGCCTTTGAGCATCCGTGGCAGCATCAAAAAGTATTTTCCTAAATAATTCATTCCCAATTACTTGTGAACAGGAAAAAGTAAAAAGGTAACCACCTGATTTAATTTTTTTTAAAGCTTGAAGATTTATTTCTTTGTAGCCACGATAAGCTTGCCCGACTGCAGATTGATGTTTTGCAAAAGCAGGTGGATCTAATATGATTATATCCATTTCATTTTCAGGCATTTGCTTTAACCAATCAAAAGCATCTGCTACCACTGAAACATGATTTTCCGAGGTAAGACCATTTTTTTGAAGATTTTTTTCTAAAACCTGAATTGCTCTTTGAGAACTATCCACAGAATAAACTTTTTTAGCTTGATTTTTAAGGGCATACAGTGAAAAACCACCAGAATAAGCAAAAACATTCGCTATCATTTTATTTTTTGATAGATTTCCCACCAAGTCTCGATTATTTTTTTGGTCTAAAAAAAAACCTGTTTTTTGACCTTCCTCTACATCACACCAAAACCAAATCCCATTTTCTTGAAACCATAAATCATTTGTTTTTTCGGTTAACCATTCTTTACGCGGATTTATTCCCTCTTTTTCTAGTATTCTTGCATCAGATTTATCAAAATGATAAAGAATATTACAAGAAAATAAAAATTTTTGAAGTAAAGGCAATAAATGATAAGTTCCGACGGTCATTGCTTGAATAACAGCTGTTTGGTTATAAATATCTACAATCAAGCCGGGCATTTGGTCTCCTTCTGCATGTATGAAACGGAAAGCGTTAGTATCAGGTTCCAATAAATTTAACTTAAAATTCCATATTTTTTGCCATTTTTTGAACCAATAATTTTCGTCAATTTGAAGAGCTAAATGAGTAAACTCAAAAAAACGAATAGCAATTTGGCTTTCACGAGAAAAAAAACCGTATCCTAATAAATTACTTTGATAATCAACTACTTGAACAATATCTCCTGATTTTACTTTTGTAGGTACTTTTTGTAAAGCTCCTGAAAAAATCCATGGATGACGATGCAAAACAGTTTTTTCTCTACTTTTTTTAATCTTTATAACTTCCATTCAAAACATTCAATCTTCCCAATAAGTATTTCCTTTTTTATCAATGTAGCCACCTTTACCATTAAGTTTTACGAAAGCAATACCTTGAATAAATTGTGAATGATTTTCATATTTACAGGGAATAACCTCTTTACCGGTTTTATCGATAAAGCCGATGCCCTTTCCTTTAATAGATTCTACGGAAGCCATTTCCTCATGAAACTCGCCAACCTCATCGTATTTTGGATTGACTATTTTTTTACCTGTTTTATCAAAAAAGCCCCATTTTCCGTTTTCTTTAAAGCCCGCCATACCCTCGCTAAAAGGTTTTACAGCTTCATATTTAAAAAGGATAACATCTTTTGAATTTTTATCAATAAAACCCCATTTTCCGTTCAATTTTACGCCTGCAAGGCCTTCACTGAAAGATTGAGCATCTTCATAACGAGGAGGAATAATTTCTTTTCCTGTTTTATCGATAAAACTCCATTTTCCATTTAATTTAACAGGTGCTAAGCCGTTAGAAAAATTTCCTGCGTCTTCATATTGGCATGCAATAATTTCTTTGCCCGTGGCATCTACAAAGCCCCATTTTTTGCCTAATTTAACTCTTGCCATACCTTCACTGAATTGATAAGCATAAGAATACTTCAACGGTACTACTTCTTTTCCTGTTTTATCCACAAAACCCCATTTTCCTCCTGATTTTACAGCCGCAAAACCTTCCTTAAAACTTACAGCATCTTCATATTTCAAAGGTATAACTTCTTTTCCCGTTTTATCCACAAAACCGTATAATTCTGATGCGTCATCTTCCTCGTCCATTTCATCTTCTAAACCTGAACTTTTAACAACAGCTAACCCCTCAGAAAATAATTCTACGCCATCATATTTAAATTTTACAACTGTTTTACCTAATTTATCTACGAAGCCCCATTTTAAACCTTTTTGTGCTTTAGCTAAACCATCTTGTAAATACCATAGATTGTCAAATTTAGGTTCTAAAACTTGTTTTTTATTTTTATCCACAAAGCCCCATTTAGTTCCTTTTCGGTACGGTATCAAAATATCTTGAGGATTTTGTGTAAACGCAACCGTGATGGTAAACCATAAGCAAACGATAAGCCCTGCAAACTTTTTCATATGGTTTTTCATTTGCAAAATTAAGTTCAATTTTAATGCCAAAACAAAAGACATATTCACAGAAAAGATATAAAGTTTCATAGGTTAAGGTTTAAAATTGCAATAGATTTAAAAATGGATATGAATTGCAAACAAATTAGAAATCAGCAAGCTATTTATCTACGTAGAAGTTAATTTGTTAGAAAAAAAACGAGCATTATTTTTGCATCATGCAAGAAATTTATGATTTTGTGGTAATTGGAGCAGGTGCAGTAGGTCTATCCACTGCATACAAATTGATGTTACAATTTCCTGACTCCAAAATATTAGTTTTAGAAAAGGAAAAACATGTTTCGGCTCATCAAACAGGACATAATTCAGGGGTTATTCACTCGGGGTTATATTATAAACCAGGTTCTAAAAAAGCTCTCAACTGTATCAATGGACGAGAACAATTAGTTAAATTTGCTTTAGAAAATGATGTAAAACATGAGATTTGTGGGAAAATTGTTGCTGCAGCTACGGATGCTGAACTTCCAAGACTCCATAAAATTTTTGAAAATGGTTTGCAAAATGGTTTATCTCAAATCAAAATGATTGACCGTTTCGAAGCCCGAGAAATTGAACCTTTTTGTAACACCATTCAAGCAATATGGGTCCCTTATACAGGAATTATTGATTTTCCAGGAGTTTGCAAAAAATTATCCGAGTTACTTCAAAAAAGTAATAATCATGTTTTTTTTAACCAAGAAGTAGTTAAAATAAAAAAAAATTTAGATAAAATTTATGAACTTCATACAAAAAAACAGAGTTTTAAAACTAAATATTTGATAGCTTGCGCAGGACTTCAATCGGATAGAATTGCGTTGTTAGAGGGCTTAACCTTAAAAATGCGTATTGTAGGTTTTCGCGGAGATTACTATGAGTTAACACATAATGCAAAACATAAAGTTAGAAATTTAATTTATCCCGTACCTAATCCCCAGTTTCCATTTTTGGGAGTTCATTTTACCCGAATGGTAAACGGTGACGTGGAATGCGGACCTAATGCAGTTTTTACTTTTAAACGCGAAGGTTATCAGAAACTAGATTTTAGTTTGAAAGACACTTTTGAGGCTCTAACTTACAAAGGTACACTCCGATTTATGTTGAAACATTGGCGTTTTGGTTTGAATGAATACCTTAGGGCTTTCTCTAAGACTTTGTTTTTAAAACAGTTACAGATATTATTACCTGATTTAAAAATAACCGATCTTAAACCCGGTAGATCAGGTGTTCGTGCGATGGCTTTAGACCCTGAAGGTAATATGGTGGATGATTTTGCTTATGAAATTACAGAAAATTCTTTGCACGTTTTAAATGCTCCTAGCCCTGCTGCCACCGCTTGTCTTGCTATCGCTGATGATATCGTTTTATTAATGAAAAATAAATGGAATTTATGAAAAAATTTTTAACAAATCTTTTTCTTAATGTTTTCATTTTTTTTATAGTAGCCGTTACAGGCTTCTACTTAGGTAAAATTATAGCTGATTATTTATCTCCTGTAAAAAACGAATTCTACACTCAAGTTATTCATTCGGTTCAATTCATTGCCAAAGTTTCTGCTTACAAAATTCATAACATTGAGGAACTTGAATGGGATAATAGTATTACTGAAAAAAATGAAGCCTTTCCTTTAATGAATAAAATTGCAAATTTTTTTTATCTAAAAAAATTAAAAATTATTGTTCCTATTACTGCAACTTATGGCATAGATATTGAAAGTGCAAATTTTCAAGCTGATATCCAAAAAGATACTTTATTTATGAACATTCCAAAAGCAAAATTATTATTCTTTGAAGTAAAATGGAACCAAAAAAAAATGTATTCTGAAAAAGGTATTTTAGAATTTGAAAATGATCATCAATTTGATGATTTAGAAAAATTATTTTACCAAAACAAATTCAAATTGTATCAAAAAAATCATACCGCAATCGCTCAATCTCAAAAAATGATAGAACATCAATTGATAAGTTTTTATAAAAATTTAGGTTATGAATTAAAATTTTGCAATCATTAAATTTTTTGGCATCTAAATTAAACATCAACTTGAGTAGAAAAAAGGATACATTGAAATTTTTTTGTGATTGAATGGGGAAAAACCATGCTTGTACTTCAAGGAGAAAAACAAGCATTTTCTGCTAAAATCGTAATTTTCTAGTCTAAAAACTTATAAACCTTGTTTTAAACTGATTTCTTTGGAACTTTTTTTTAAAAAAATTTGCTATATTGTAACTTTATACCGAATTTTACGTAAAAATAAAACATGCAGATTACAAGCAAAAACTTAATTAAATTTATTTTGTGGACTATAATAGGTGTGTTTATTATAAAATTTTTAAGCATCCCCCTTTGGATAGTAATAGGAGTGTTTATCCTTTCAATTTTGTTGATTATCAACTATTTAAAGGCTCAAACATACAAACATAGAGCTGAAGTGATGTTCTATTATGCTTTGTTTTGGGCTATTGTAGCCTTCCCGTATATTGTTCCATACATACCGTTTTTTACTGGGATTACTGCGGCTCTGATTGCAGGAATTATAACTTTTTTAATTGTAATAACTACCTTAGTCTTTATAGGAAACAAAATTAGAGACTAAGATAAATCAAAAGAATAGAGCATCTAATGAAAATAGATGCTTAGGTTCGTCTTACAGATAAACCTATACTATTCGTGTATCCATGTCATTTTTAAATTTAAGCCACGAATTACACGAATTATAGGAATAAATAAGAATTTTTTGCAAATTTTTTGTTAGTTTTTTACCGGTAAATACCCATAATTTTTGCCATAATCCAGCATTTGCTGCAAAAAGTCTGTGGGATACTCAATTTTGACGTCAATGATTTTATCGCCTTCCATCACAGGAACTAATTTAGGATTGATGAAACCTTTGTAAGGAGGGATATTGAGTTTAGCGTAGCGGTCTAAAACTTCTTTATGAAGTTGCTGGTCAATTTTTACGCCATAGTTTTCAACAAGTTCTTTTGCTGCTTGATAGTCTCCTTGAGATTTAATTCTTTGAATTTCTTTTAAAAGCTCTCCGAACAAAGTGCGTAATTTGTCATAATCACGAATCACAAAGTAGGTTTTACCATCTTTTTTAACTTTTTCAATGAGATTATCTTTTTTCCCTTTTTCATAAACCCATTTAGCAACAAGTTGGCGGTTGCGCATGTGAGCTTCTTCTAAGTTATTTCCAAGTTTGATACGAACCAGTTGAGTCATTAAGCCGTTGCGAATATATTTATCATATTCAGCTTTGCCCACATCTTTATTAGGCATAACACCGATTTGAACCAACTTATCGTCATAAATATAATAAAGAGCGACGAGGTCAGCCCGAGCTTCTTCTAAAGTAGAAGCATAATTTTTTAAAGTTTTTGCGGGAATATCCACGTTAGGTTCTAATTGACCGGAGGCATGCCCAATGACTTCATGCATATCCGTATGCAATTTATCCGATAGATTAGCATATTTTTTAGCTAACTCAATTTCTTCTTTAGAATAACAAAATTCTTCTAACATTCCATTTCCTGCGGCAGCTTGGTCGTAAGCTTCCACAATATTGCCCAAATTTACTGATTTTGAACCATGCTCCTTGCGTATCCAATCTGAATTAGGTAAATTTATACCGATAGGCGTTGAAGGAGAGGCATCCCCCGCTTCGCCAACTACTGTGATTACTTTGGCGGAAATCCCTGTTACATTTTTCTTTTTATGTTGTGGCATAATTGGGGAATTATCTTCAAACCATTGAGCTTCTTTGGCTATTGCGGCAATTCTTTTACTTGCTTCAAAATCTTTAATTGAAACAACTGATTCAAAACTTCCCCGATAGCCTAATGGGTCATTATAAACTTCAATGAAACCATTAATAGCATCTACCACTGAGCTTGTATCCTGTACCCACAAAATATTGTACTCATCAAATTTTTTTAAATCGCCTGTTTGGTAATACTCAATCAGCTTTTGTAAAGCTTGCTTTTGGATATCATTTTCAGCAACATTGACCGCTTTTTGTAACCAAAAAACAATTTTTTCTATGGCAGGAGAATACATCCCTTGCATTTTCCAAACTTTTTCAACGATTTTTCCATTTTCTTTCACTAACTTAGAATTCAAACCATAAGAAATCGGGCGAGGGTCTTTTTTATCAATGATTTTTTCATAATATGCTTCTACTTCTTTTTGAGTTAAATTTTCATAAAAATTTACTGCCGATGTAGCTATAATGTCATCTTTAATATTTTGGTTAATTTTTAACGGAGCAACCTTGGGGTTATAAATTTCATTTAAAATAAAATCCGTAAACGCTTTTTTGTCACCAAAATCCTTTGGAAGAGCTGTTTCAGGGCAAGCTTCTATCAAAGTTTTGAAATAATCTCGTGGACATTCCGGAAGAATTTTGTAGTTATCGTAATGATGATGTATGCCATTAGAAAAAAATACCCTTTTAGCATATACCAAAAATTTTTGATAATTATCATTATTTTTATCACCTGGATAATGATTTAAAATGGCTTCCAAGGTTTTGCGAATGGCTAAATTATGTTTGTAATGTTGGTCCCAAATGATATCACGACCAGAAAGCCCAGCTTCGTATAAGTAATAGGCTAATTCTTTTTGTTGAGGCGTAAGTTTCTCAAAACCATCAATTTTATACCTTAAAACTTGTATATCAGCAAATTTTTCAGAAACATAATTAAATGCTTGATTTTCAGTCCTTTCAGTATTAACATTTTGTTTACAACTGCTAAATACAAAGATGATACTTATTAAAATCCAGTTACATTTTTTCATTGGAAAACAATTTTCTGCAAATTTAGAACATTTTGTAATTATTTATAACTTTACGGTATGATTTTAAGATACTTTATATTTTTCTTATCTTTTTCAATTTATCCATTTGCTTTCGGTCAAACTAAACTTTTTACAAAAGAAGAACTTCTGAAAGCCCCAAGGTTTATACGGATAAAAGATGCTTTAAAATTACCTGAAAAAGCGTGGCGCTTAGATTTAAGTTATCATGAATTAACAGAAGTTTCTGAAGATATAGAAAAAATATCAGAGTTACAATGGCTAAAATTATCCCGAAATAGAGTTAGAGAGTTACCGAGCGGTATTGGAAAATGCAAAAACTTACAGTACTTAGAAATGGATTTTAATGACATTCAAAAAGTTCCTAATTCAATTTGTGATTTAGTTAACTTAAAAGAAGTATTGTTAAATAATAATCAGTTAATAGTTTTGCCTGAGTGTATAAAAAATTGGCAAAATTTACAAAAATTGGATTTAAGTTATAATTTCATGGAGTATTTACCCGATGGAATTGGTGAACTTAAAAATTTAAAATATTTTAATTTAAAATTTAGCGGAATTAAAAAAATTCCAGAAAGCATTGGAAATATGGAATCCCTTGAATATCTTAATTTAGCATCCAATCGGTTCGTAGATTTACCTAATTCCATGGGAAAACTCAAAAAGCTTAAATTTTTAGATTTGAGTTACAACCTTATTAAAGAGTTTCCAAACTTCATACTTTCATTAACTCAATTAGAAGAACTTCATCTTAAAGGTACCAGAATTATGAAATTTCCTGATTTATCCACTTTAAAAAACCTAAAAATTTTAAATGTAAAAGGAAATTCTATCACAAAATTGGAGGTAGCAGAGCTACAAAAACAACTTCCTAATACTAAAATTATTTACTAATGTCTGAACTTATTTTTTCTTGTGATAATATTTATTGGTATGGGGAATTTCGCTCAGGAACAATAATAAAATCTCAAAATAATGTGAGTTTTGAAAAAGGTATTTATAAAAGTAAAAGATTGCAGGGTTGGATTTGCCCTGGTTTAGTGAATGCACATTGCCACTTAGAATTTTCGCATTTAGGAAAATGTTCGCAAGAAATTAAAGGGCAAGGCATGGCTCAATTTATTTTATGGATACAAAAAATTCGTAATCAAAGTCTTGAAAATTTAGAACAATCAACTGAAAGTGTTTTAACTAATTTTCAGGAAGAAGGTACATTTTTTATTGCGGATATTTGTAATTCTTTGAATACTCAAAAAATTAAAGAAAAATTTACTAAAATTTATTTTCGAAATTTTTGGGAAGTTTTTGGCTTAAATCCTGAAATATCAAAAAATAAATGGCTTGAAATTCAAAAAAATGCAAAAAAAATCAATGCTCTAATTACTTTACATGCTCCTTATAGTTGTTCTTTAGAACTTATCCATAAAGTAAATTCTTATAATACTTTTTTGCAAAGCATCCATTTAGCTGAATCTAAGGAAGAATTAGAGTACTTCCAAAATCATGATAGTAAGTTAAAAAATGCATTTATAGACATGGGAATAAATCCCACTTTTTTAGTAAAAAAACTACCATACTCTGAGGCTATTCTTTCAGAAAAAGTACAAAATTATTTATTAGTACACAACGTTTTTTTGGACGAAAAAAAAATTCCAAATAACATTTTAAAAAATTGCTATTTTTGTATTTGTTTGACTTCCAACATTTTTTTACATAATCAAATTGTTTCTCTTGCTTTCATTGAAAAATTTAAAAATAAAATTTGTTTAGGAACCGATAGCCTAGCTACGAATGATCAATTATCTATCTTAAAGGAAATGAACTATTTAAGAAATTTAGGTATTGAAACAAATGATATTGTTAACATGTCTACGATTCATGGATATCAAGCACTTAAAATTCCAGAGCACAAGCTTCAAGCTTATCATAACGTGGTTTGGATATACGAAAAACAAGACCAATTTAATACAAAAGTTTTATGGTAATTATTTTTTTAATTCCTGTTTTGTATTACGCAATTTTTTTGGTTTATCATACTTTAAAATTTAAAAAATATCAGCCTCAATTTTTTGAAAATCAATTTTTTGTAAGTATTATTATTCCCATAAGAAATGAATCAGAAAATATTGAAAAATGCTTAGAAAGCATTTTTAGCCAAAATTATCCAACTAATTTAATGGAAATTGTTATAGTTAATGATCATAGTGAAGATACAACATTAGAAAAATTAAGTAAATTTTCACTGAACAGAAATCTAAAAATATTAGATTTACCTGAAAATAAAAGTGGAAAAAAAGAAAGTTTAGCTTACGGAATTGAACATTCGAAAGGAGAAATTATACTTACTACGGATGGGGATACCTTAAGGGGAAAAGAATGGGTTCAAACCATGATGAATTATTTTGATGAAAATACGGCTATGGTTTCAGGACCAGTTAAACTTACAGGAAATAGTGTATGGCAGCAAATGCAAGCCTTAGAATTCTCGGGTTTAATTTTGCTCGGAGCGGCAATGATAGCGAATAAAAGACCAAGTCTTTGTAATGGTGCTAATTTAGCTTATAGAAAATCGGTGTTTAAAGAAGTAAACGGTTTCCAAAATATTGACCAAATAGCTTCGGGAGATGATGAACTGCTCCTACATAAAATTAGAAATTTAAAAAAATATACCATTCATTTTGCAAAAAACCAAAAAGCCATAGTTGAAACGCCCGCTCATTCAAACCTAAAAAAATTCATTCACCAAAGATTACGATGGACTAGCAAAAGCACGATATATCCAGACAAATGGATTACTTTTCATTTATTGATGGCTTATTTAGCGAATTTATCTATTTTAGGGGCATTATTTGTGGCAATCTATAAAGGAAATTTTTGGATTTTGGGTAGTTTATTTTGCATAAAGATTATTTCTGAATACTTTATTTTAAATTGTTCTACGAAATTTTTAGGTCAAAGACATGTAATAAGATGGCTTGTGATAGAGCAATTTTTACACATTCTTTATGTTTTATGGGTAGGATTAGCAGCACAATTTCAAAAAACATATGAATGGAAAGGAAGAAAAGTCAAATAAATTATCATTTGTTGGTTGCAAAAAAAATTTAAATAAACTGATTATCAAAACTTTATGCAATAAAAAATCGTTGCAACAAAAAAAAGTAACAAAAATTAAAAAAAATTGGCTGTTTAAGATAAATCCTATAATTTAGCGGCCAAAATCAAACAAAAGAAATCAAGCAATATGGAACAAGAAGTTCAAAAGTCAAGTAGTGCGATTAAAGAATGGATATCGCCGATTATCATTGCTCTTACAATCATTGTAGGGTATTTTACGTATTTTGTGATAATGGGAAACCCTTCAAACTTTGAAGGTGGAGACACTGCAAACCATCCTATCAATACTTTGGGCATCATATACAAAGGTGGTATATTGGTAGGATTAGCAATTGCTTTATTTTTAATGGTTGTAACTTTTTCCATTGAAAGATTTATTACTTTAGGAAAAGCTTCAGGAAAAGGAAGTATCAATACTTTTATTGCAGAGATCAGAAATTATTTAGAGTCAGATAACATTGATGCGGCTATTCAAAGATGTGATGAACAAGCCGGCTCAGTGGGAAATGTGATAAAATCCACTTTAAAGAAATATAAAGAAATGCATGAATTAACCATCAATGAAGCCAAAGGAGCTAATATAATTTCTAAAGGTGAAGGTGGAATTGTAGTGGCAGATGTAAAAGATAAAGAACAAAAAGTAGCGGCAATACAAAAAGCTTTAGAAGAA
>Ga0068706_1000306_pt1 | contig 24570 bp, 22 predicted proteins | sample YNPMSBMetaG_FD_65632 | JGI IMG/M metagenome (GOLD analysis project Ga0068706, IMG submission 65632) | Anoxygenic and chlorotrophic microbial mat microbial communities from Yellowstone National Park, USA - YNP MS-B MetaG | ecosystem: Environmental > Aquatic > Thermal springs > Hot (42-90C) >...
GGTCCTAAAGTGGCACAAGTGTGTTTGTATGCAGGAGCCAATGATTTGGGGTCTATTATGATAGAGGAAAACGTGGTTTCAGCAGCAGGTGCTCCTTATCGTTTAAGCGCCAAAGAAATTCAGCAATGTATCATAGACGCAGGTTTTATCCCTAAATTACGTAATCAATTATATGAATTCAGAGAGATTCCTGATGTTCTTAAAAATCAAATACTTGAACCCGCTTAAATGAACCTAAAATCGTTCTTGCTAGGTCTATTTTTTGTTTGGTGGTAGCAATTTGTGGAGATAAGTGATGAAAGTATTCAACATTTTTTTGATATTTTTTTGTAAAACCAAAAACATCTTATAATTTCGCTCCTTAATTCAAGAAAAGAAACAAAGTATGGAGTTTAACAATCAATTTTTGGTAGATACACTTCCTGTTTTAAGTTTAGTAGCTTTTGGTTTGCTTGTGATGTTGTTAGATGCCTTCAAAAATGAAAAACTTACTTCCATTACCACTATTGCGGGAATTTTGATATCTATGATTTTGGCTATTCCGGGGCTAATTATTCCACAAGAAATGACTTTAACTTTTTATAATGAGGTTTATGCAGGCGGATTGGCAGGTTTAATTCATATTTTGTTGTGCTTATCAGGCATTATTTCAGTTCCTTTTATTTCTGATTATCTGAAAAAGCAAAATCAAACACATTTGCAAGGCGAAATATTTGCTTTAATTATTTTTTCATTGATAGGTATGAGCCTTTTAGCTACTGCTAACGATTTGATGATGACTTTCATTGGTCTTGAAATTATGTCTGTTTCGTTATATATTTTAGCAGGTAGCTTTAAAAGAGATTTGCGTTCAAATGAGGCGGCTTTAAAATACTTTTTGTTAGGAGCATTTGCATCTGCATTTTTATTATTAGGAATTTCCTTGTTATACGGTATGACGGGCACTACTTTGTTAGATAGAATCGCAAGTATTAGCCCTAATCTAATTAAAGATAAGTTTCCAGTTTTATTTTACCCTGCATTAACATTGATTGCAGTAGGCTTTTTATTTAAATTAAGTGCATTTCCTTTTCATATATGGACACCAGATGTTTACACGGGCTCACCTACTCCGTTAGTTGGTTTTATGGCAACGGGCTCTAAAATGTCTTCGGTTATTGCTTTCGGTTTTATTCTAAGTAGTGTTTTGCCCCATTCTGGTGATAAATTATCCCAAATCATAGCATTACTTGCAGTTTTATCTATGATTTATGGCAATATTGTGGCGGCACAACAAAAAAATATCAAAAGGCTTTTAGCTTATTCCAGTATCTCGCACACGGGGTATATGTTGTTAGGCGTTGCAGGCGGTCCAGAAGGCTATAAAGCTGCTATTTTCTATATGCTCATTTATACTTTTATGACTATAGCCGCTTTTGCTCTCATTTCTTCCATAGAAAATACAGAGGAAGATTTGAATTACGAAAATTGGAAAGGATACGGTCTAAAAAATATACCTTTTGGCATTATGATGTCTATCATGATGTTTTCATTAGCAGGTTTCCCACCGCTTGCAGGCTTTATAGGAAAATATTTCGTATTTCTTGCTGCCGTGAAAGGAGGGTATACAGCTCATGCTGTCGTCGGTATATTGACAAGCGTCATCGGTGCCTATTACTACTTGCGTGTTTTGGTTTCAATGTACTTTGAAAAACCTACACAAGAATACGAACAAAAAACTCTTACCATAAATAATAGCATTCTTATTTCTATTGCCATTTTAGCTTTGATAATTTTAATCATCGGAGTGCTACCTGCGCCTATTTCCAGTTATTTGGATATTCTATACGGAAAAGCAGGTTTTCTTGCTAAAATGTAATTTGAATACAAACTCCGTATTCTTACCATTACTAAATTAGTTTCTCTTTGCTGCATCTCTAATAGCTTGTTCCAAGTTATCGTCTTTAAGTTCATATTGCTCAAAGAACGCTATATTATCTTTTCGAATGTGCAGTTGTCCTTCGTTACCTTTACTGTCAAACGCTCTCGAAGCTTTGACTTTAGTTCGTTGGCTTAACCGGAAAATGCTTCAATAATTTTAGTTTTTAACTCTGTAAGTTCCATCGTCTGTTTTGATTATTTGTAGATAATTTAAGTAATCGGTTTCAGTAAACTCTCGCATATATGAAAAGTAGTCAGTATGAATAGGAAGCAGTTCAAGGTCACCTCTAAGAACCTTATGAGTTGAAAACAATTTTTTGAAAAGCCAGTTAATGATTTCACTATTTAAGAGCATTGTCAGCTGTTTGGCAGTTATTCCAATGTTTATTGGAATGAGAAGATTAGCACTATTTAAAATATATCGCTGTTGGTTGTCATAAAAAAAGCACAAATCAGAAGAGATAAACTTGTAAATGAGTTTTTCTTTTGAATGATACATTTCTAAGGGGGCAACCTGTTGAAATTTTGAAAAATCATTTAATAAAAAAGTAGTTGGTTCTTTCAAACCATTTTTAGTTATATCAGAGCCTTTGTAAACTGGAACATAACCTTCTTTGTGTTCATCAATACAAAATTTTTTGTTATTGCCTGTTACAATTCCTAACGCCCATTTTGCTCTGTCTTTGAGTGTAATGTGCTGAACTGAATAGAGTTGGTTGATTACCTGGGCTTCGGTTTCATTAGTCCAAAAGTTGAAAATGCTTTTGGGATTTTTTGTAAAAGATTCAAAAGTTCGATTGAATAATCTACCTTCAAAACAACATTCGATGAGGTCGAATGGATAAGGATTTGTGTTCTGGATAACAATAGCTTGTGCTTTTGTTAGTAATCCTTTAAAAGGTTTGCCATAATCCACAAAACGTAAAATCCGTTTTGTCAATATTTTTTTTCGTATGTCTTCAAAAGTAGCAATGTTAAAGAAAGCATCTTGAAGTAAAAAGCCCAAAACCCCATTGGGTTTAAGTATAGATAAACTTGCTCCTAAGAATAGTGAGGAAGTGTCCAAACTGTTACCACAACCATATACTGCGGAATATTTTTCTTTGGTATGCTTTTCAATTTTCTTGCCCCATGGTGGATTGGTGAAGATTAAGTCAAAATAATTATTCTCTTTACTCAGATGGATAGCTTCATGTAAAAAATCACCGACTTTGACATTCTCTGTATCATAGCCGAATTCGTCTTTTATTTTTTGTTTAGTAATTAAAACAGCGTTTTCATCTGTGTCAAAACCATACACATTTTCAGGTGCTACGCCTTGCTTGATTGCCTCTATTAGAAAATTTCCTGAACCGCAGCAAGGATCTAAGAATCTTAAATTAGAGCTGATTTGTATGTTTTTGAATAAATCTTTCACAATCCACGAAGGAGTATAATAAATGCCTTCTTTGTTCCGGAATGATTCTGAAAGTGAATTTTCGTATTCAATACCTATTTTTTCCCCTTTGAATTTCCTTATCAGTTCAGTTACTTTATTAGAGACCTCCTTATGGTCGTGTTCGTCTTTCAGTAACTTATTAGCCCTTGAATTTAATTTTTCTTTACCAGCTACCTCACTAATAAATTTTTCTAATGATTCTTGAGAAACAACTCCCTTGCCAGACTGAGTTAAGTAACCTGTCTTAATCCAATTTCTAATGGTCGCAGTTGAAACATTAGCAATTTTTGCCGCTTGTTCTATTGTAATTCCGTAAATTTCCGTTTCACTGAATATGTTTGTCTGCATAGATTAAATACTGCATTAAGTTTCTTTCTTTTGATGCAGCTTTCAATTTTAATGCAAATGTAAGTAAATATTTTTTACAACCAAATAGTTATGTGAAATGTTTTTAAGAAATGCATAATGTATTGTGATTTTTTAATTAAAATATTCAAAAAAAATAAAGCAAAGAAAAAAAGAATTATTTTTGCGACTAAAAAATAATAAACATGAAAAGATTTATACTTTTTTTTGTATGGATATTTGTTTTTGCTTTTTTGAGAAGTCAATGCCCAAGCTGCGGAAATTGGATAAACGATGCAGGCGAGACGAATATCAATTGCCCGCAAGATATTCCACAGCCAGCGACCTGTACAAGCTGTGCAAGCATAGGAACATTTGATCCATTAACATGCCCCAAAATATCCCTAATCTTTTCCTTTTATCTTTTTCTTTTTCCGACTAACAAAACAATTTTTTTTTATTTTCCAAAAATCTTGTAGTATTGCTTAAAATTTGAATATGAAAAAGTTTTTTGGTTATTTCTTTGCATCGCTCTTAGCGGGGCTAGTACTATTTTTTATTGCATTTGTGGTAATCACCTCTGTAATTTCTTCCATAGGTAAAGAGGTAGAAGAACGCGTCAGAGACCAATCCGTATTAAAAATAAATTTAGATGGTCCGATAGAAGAATTTATGGAAGAAAATCCCTTTACGAAAATTTTAGGGGAAATAGAACCTTCTGATTTAAGAACTCTTCAAAATGCTATCAAAAAAGCGGCAAAAGATGATAAAATTAAAGGGATTTATTTGAATGTGGGGATGTTGGGAAGCTCAGGCTGGGCGAGTATTGAAGCACTTCGGAATGAACTTTTAGAGTTCAAAAAATCGAAAAAATTCATTTATGCTTACGGCGAAGTGTATTCTAAAAAAATGTACTACCTCTGCACTGCTGCTGACCAAATTTTTGTTTACCCCACCGGTTTGATTGAATGGAACGGTTTGAGCTCTAATCCAATGTTTTATAAAGGTACGCTCCAAAAATTAGAAATTGAACCTAAAGTTTTCAGAGTAGGTACTTTTAAATCTGCTGTTGAGCCGTTCATTTTAGATAAAATGTCTGAGGCTAATCGTCTTCAAGTACAAACATTTTTGAATGATTTTTGGAACCACATTAAAGAAAATGTAGCCAAAGCAAGAAAAATTTCTGTTCAAGAGTTACAGCGTTACGCCGATGAAATTACTATTCAAACTGTTGAAGATGCTCTTCGTTATAAATTAATTGATGGTATCAAATTTCAAGACCAAGTTTTAGAGTTACTTCGTGAGAAATCGGGTTTAGGTAAAGAAGAAAAAGTCAGGTTTGTGAATGCAATAAACTATGGAAAAAATTACAAACCTAAAACCAGTTCAAATAAAATTGCAGTGATTTATGCTGTGGGAAATATTGTTTCAGGAAAAAGTGGAGACGGTAGCGTGGGCTCTGAAACTTTTGTGAACGCAGTACGGGAAGCTCGATTAGACAAAAACGTCAAAGCTATTGTGATAAGAGTAAATTCTCCAGGCGGTTCTGCGTTAGCTTCTGATGTGATGGCACGAGAAATTGAATTAGCTAAAAAAGATAAACCCGTTTATGCTTCATACGGCGATGTCGCGGCTTCGGGAGGTTATTATATTTCCGCAGGCTGCCAAAAAATTTTTGCTGAACCTACTACCATCACGGGCTCCATCGGCGTTTTTGGTTTATTGTTGAACACGCAAAAAATGTTTAATAATAAACTCGGTATCACTTTTGACCGTGTAACTACCTCTCAATATGCTGATTTAGGAGATCCAAACCGTCCTATGTCTGAATACGAAGCGAAGACTATTCAAAAAAGTGTTAATAAAATTTATGGTGATTTTATCAATGTAGTAAAAAAAGGAAGAAATTTCCCTGATTCATTAGCCGTAGATTCTATTGCCCAGGGTAGAGTGTGGTCTGGTATCCGTGCCAAACAAATCGGTTTAGTAGATGAAATAGGTGGTTTAGATGATGCTATTCAAAAAATAGCCAAAGCTGCTGGTCTCGGTGATGATTACCAACTGGTAATTTATCCTGAACAACCTTCTTTCTTAGAAAAATTTTTTAAATTGGATAATAAAACAAACTTAGCTCAACAATATTTAAATGCTGAACAATATCAAATTTATAAACAACTTAAAATTTTTGCAAGAGATAAATCAGGTATTTACATGTTAGAGCCTTATGAATATGATGTAAAGTGAGAAATTAGATTTTTAGATTTAAAAAATTTATTATATTTGGCAAATATTTTGCGGCATGAAAATAAAAACAAGCAGAATGCGTACGTCTCTTTTTCTTTTGATTTTTTTGGTGACCAACTTAAGTTTTGGGCAAGTTAAGTTTTTTCAAGGTACATGGAATGAGCTATTAGCAGAAGCAAAGAAAAGAAATAAGCCCATATGGGTAGATTTTTATGCAGTTTGGTGTGGTCCTTGTAAAATGATGGCAAAAAATACTTTTGAAGACGTAAGAGTTGGAGAGTTTTCTAATGCTAACTACATAGCTTATAAAATTGATGCAGAAAAAGGAGAAGGTCCTGAATTAGCAGATAAATATCAAGTCAATGCTTATCCTACGATAGTTTTCTTAGATGCGAATGGGAACCACATCAAAAATTCCGTGGGATACAAAACGCCTGAGCAGTTTATTGCTGAGTTACAACAAAATATGAACATCAAAAAAGAAGGAACTGTTCAAGAAACTCCTGTAAACTTTTTTCAAGGAACTTGGGCAGACCTACTAAAAGAAGCTCAAAAAACCGGTAAACCTTTTTGGGTAGATTTTTATGCGGTTTGGTGCGGTCCTTGCAAAATGATGTCCAACAGAACCTTTAAAGACAATGCAGTGGGAGCTTATTCTAATCAAAATTTTATTGCTTATAAGTTAGATTGCGAAAAAGGTGAAGGACCTCAGCTTGCTAATAAATATAAAATCAAAGCTTATCCTACTATTATTGCTTTTGATGCACTCGGTAATGAAGTAGACCGCTACGTAGGATTTATGGACGCTTTCCAATTTCAAGAATGGCTCAAGAAAGTACAAGAAAAAACCGGTAAAAAAGGAAAATCACATGGAAATAATAATACTCCTGCATACCAATTCTTAGATTATTGGAAATTAAAAGATCCCCTCTATCAACAAGTTAAAGCGCAAGTGCTTTCAGATGAAGAACAAAAAAAAAGATACGAGCAAGCCTATCAACTTGGTATTAAAAGAGATGATTATTCTTATGAAGATTTAGTCCAACGTTGGTCAGTAGAATCCAAAAAAAGCTATATTTGGAAGTATGATCTCGGTTTTTACTTAGGAGCCAAAAAATACGATAAAGTCATAGAAATCGTAGAACCTCTTTTTGAAGCTCAGCAATTATCTGAACAGGAATTACATTGGATTGCCTTAGAACTGCTCAAAGTAGAATATTCTAAGCCTGAAGTCATAAAATGGGTTAACGCTTCTATTCGGCTTAATAATACGGCTGAAAAAATGGATACTAAAGCAGGCTTGTATTACCTTTTAGGAAAATCAGAAGATGCCTTGAACGCAGCTCAACAGTCTCTTAAAATGAATAAACAATTAGAATCAGCACAAATAATAAAAACCTTAGCAAACCAAGCTTTGATAGCCAAAAGTCAATGAAAATTTTCTTTATTATCTGCATCAAACTCCCAACATTTGCTTGAGCACCTCAAATGATTTAGGTATTCTAAAACCCTCTATGTGTTTTGCATAATCCTCGTAAACTCTATAAGCCTTTGAAACGAAATTTTTGCTTAAACCGTATTCATTATTTGAATAATCAGAAACCATATTTCCGCCGTAGCCTATTTGGGCTAATAAGTCCATATGAAAATGAATCCATACTTCCTCCCAATTGGATGTACAATTTTCTAAACTAGCTTTACTTTGAATTAAAAAGTTATACAAATCCTCGTCAGGTAATTCTTCTTCATAAATCACATCTCTAAAAACTTCAATCATATTCAACCATAAGCAAAGTTTGATGGGATGAGTACTAATATCCATAAAATGCTGAACCAAATGAATATCTGTTAATTTTTGGAGTTGACGGCTACTTTTTTCATAAAAAACAATTTCCACCCAAAGACCTTCTTTCAAATATACTCTTTTTTTACTTCTTTTAGATAACCCACCTTTGACAAAAAAACTCTTTTTTCCGTAGGATTTTGTATAAATCAAACAAACCGCATCCGATTCAGAATAAGGTGTTACTCTTAAAATAATGCCTTCTGTTTTTTTTATCATTCTAAGGTTTTAAGGATGTAGTTAGTCAAGAAATTAGCAATTTTACGGTTATTCATCAAACGTGGAAATTTATTTTGCCCGCCTAATTTTCCTTCTGCTTTCATATACTCACGTGATGCATTCAATTGAATAGCATGAACAACAGGTTTCGTAAGCATATTTCCTGCCCTTAAATCCTTGTAATACACATTTAACGATTGCAGTTTTTCGTCTAATAATTGAATAAAAACTGAAAAATCCGAAGGATATTTTTCAAATTCTATAAACCACTCGTGAAATGATAACTTATCCCCCACAAACGGAGCAACCGTAAATTCTTGTACCATAGCATTAGTTTTTTCACAAGCAAACTGCATCGCCTGATTAACTTCTGTTTGAATCACATGTTCACCAAACGCAGAAAGAAAATGCTTGACTCTGCCCGTTACTTTGATGCGGTACGGTTTTAAACAAGTAAATTGAACCGTATCTCCCAAATCATAAGCCCACAAACCGGCATTCGTAGTTAAAATTAAGGCATAATTTACGCCCATTTCCACTTCTTGAAGACTCAACCTGCGAGCATTCGGTTTACCGTAATCGTCCATCGGTATAAATTCATAAAAAATTCCATAATCTAACATCAACAGCAATTCTTCTCGCTTGTAATTCTCTTGAATAGCTATAAAACCTTCTGATGCCGGAAATACTTCCACTATATCTACTTGTTTACCGAGAGTTTTTTCAAAAATCGGTTTATAAGGCGTAAAATCTACTCCTCCTTGAACAAAAACCTGTAAATTTTTCCATATTTCAATAGGCTTTTTGCCTGTTTGTTGCTCGGCATATTCAAAAAACATTTGTACCCACGGCGGTATCCCTGAAATCAAACGTAAATCTTGATTTTTAACCTCCTCAAAAATATAAGCAATTTTTTTTTCCCAATCTTCTATACAATTGGTAGCGTACTTTGGTACTTGATTGGTTCGTAAATAAGCAGGTACATAATGATTGGAAATCCCTGATAATCTACCGGTCAAAATACCGGAAGGGCTTTTTTCTAATACCGGACTTCCTGAAAGAAACATCATTTTTCCATTTAAAAAATCAGGTTTTTGGCTATGATAAATATAACAAAGTAAAGCATCTCTTGCACCTTTTACTTGGCATCGCATCATTTCATGAGATAAAGGAATAAACTTAGTGCCAGAAGTTGTGCCGGAAGTCTTAGCGAAATATGCAGGTAAACCTTTCCATAAAACATTTTTTTGCCCCTTTTCAAAAATGTAGGTTATATAGGTTTTGATGCCCTCGTAATCTACTATGGGAACTTGCTTACGATAATCATCATAAGTTTTGATTTTTTCAAACGCATAAGTTTTTCCATAGAGCGTATTTTTACCAATTTTCAATAAATAATGAAACAATCTTTCTTGATAAACCCACGGATTTTGTGTAATTTTTTGAATTTGTTGATAACGATATTTAGCCCATCGGCGGGCAATCCATGTTTTAAGACCCATAACACAAAAATAAAAACTTCTTTTGATAGATGGAATTTTGGGATTATCTAGAACTTCACTTGTTTTTTCCTAAAACAAAAATTTTTCTCTTTTCATCACCAAAATTATTTTCATTTCTAAACAAAAATATTAGCTTTGCAATCAAATTTTTAAAATATGAACGGAATATTTCAAGTACCTTTACCGAAAAATGAAACCATCAAAAATTATGAGCCTGCTTCAGAAGATAGAAAACAATTGGATAAAGAAATCCAAAAAATGCGTTCTGAAGTCATTGAAGTACCGATGTACATAGGTTCAGAAAAAGTATACACAACAGAAAGAAGTCCTATGTCCCCACCGCATGACCATCAACATATTTTAGGCTATTATCATAAAGGTAACGCAGAGCATGTACGCAGTGCTATTAAAGCAGCGTTGAAAGCCAAAGAAAAATGGGAAAAAATGCCTTGGTATGACAGAGTATCCATTTTCTTGAAAGCAGCTGAGTTAATTACAGGTCCTTACAGGCATCAAATGAATGCTGCTACTATGCTTGCACAATCCAAAAACATCTTCCAATCTGAAATTGATGCTGTTTGCGAATTAGCAGATTTCTTCCGTTTTAATGCTTATTTTTTGACACAAATTTACCAAAATCAACCTATTTCTTCCCCTGGTACATGGAACCGCTTAGAATATAGACCGCTGGAAGGTTTTGTTTTTGCTTTAACTCCTTTTAATTTTACTTCTATTGCCGGAAATTTGCCTACTACTCCTGCAATGATGGGCAATGTTGTAGTGTGGAAATGTGCAAATTCCCAAGTGTATTCCGCACGTTTAATTATGGAAATTTTGTTAGAAGCAGGGCTACCTCACGGCGTTATCAATTTAATTTATGTAGACGGTCCTACTGCTGGTAACGTCATTTTTTCTTCTTCTCAATTTGCAGGTTTACATTTTACAGGTTCAACAGGTATTTTTCAAAGTTTATGGGAAAAAATTGGAAGAAATATTCGCAGATATCGTTCCTATCCACGCATAGTAGGAGAAACAGGCGGTAAAGATTTTGTTTTAGCGCATCCTTCTGCTGATGCCAAAGCTTTATCCGTAGCATTAACACGCGGTGCTTTTGAATATCAAGGGCAAAAATGCTCTGCTGCTTCTCGTGCTTACATCCCTCAAAGTTTATGGAATACCGTCAAAAATTATTTAGAACAAGACCTCCATTCTATTCAAATGGGCTCTCCCGAAGACCCTAAGTATTTCTTTAATGCCGTAATTGATAATCATGCCTTTGAAAAAATTGTTAGTTATATAGAATGGGCAAAACAAGATGCACAATCCGAAATTTTATTTGGTGGTAAATACGATAAAACCGTCGGTTATTTTATTGAGCCTACTGTCATTTTAACCACTAATCCTAAGTCTAAAACTATGACAGAAGAAATTTTCGGTCCTGTTTTGACCATTTACGTTTACGAAGATAAAGATTGGGATAAAGTTTTAGATTTAGTAGACGAAACTTCACCTTATGGGCTTACAGGTGCTATTTTCTCGCAAGACCGTTATGCTATTGTACAAGCAACGGAACGATTACAAAATGCAGCAGGAAACTTTTACATCAATGATAAGCCAACGGGAGCAGTGGTTGGGCAACAACCTTTTGGGGGAGCTCGTGGCTCCGGAACCAATGATAAAGCAGGCGCTATCTTTAACTTAATTCGTTGGGTCTCTCCAAGAGCTATCAAAGAAAACTTTAATCCTCCCTTGGATTATCGTTATCCTTTCTTATCTGAATAACCTATTCCCATCTAATTTCCTACCATTTGACCCATTTTACTCTCGTTTGTTGCACTTGTATGTAATAAACCCCCGAAGATAATTTGGAGATATCTATTTTTTGCCCCGGTTGATATATTTTTTCTAAAACTTTTTTGCCATGCAAATCGTAAATCGTAACTTTTTCGTTGGTAGTTAAGTTAAGCATAATTTCGGAATGAGAAGGATTAGGAAAAATTTGTAAGGAATTTTTTGAATGGGAACTTTCACGATTAACCACAGAAGTAGTTCCTTTGATAATCCATAAATCGGGGTCAATTTGAATGCTATCCAGAACTTCAATTCCTGCGATGTAATGAGTATCAGAAGGAGATTGAAAGAAAATTGTCGTATCTAGGACGAAAGGAAGATTTTGTTTTTTAGTATAAATTTTTAAGGGAATAGGTACATCAAACCATGGGATATTAGGGTTAGAGGATTGTTGTTCTAATTGTAGAGCTAAAACGTTATTTTTCAGTTGATTATGAAGGAATAAGTTGGGATAACCTTCACCGTAAACCCATTGTTGAAAATACAAATCCATATCAAAGGAAGTATGATTTTGGAAGTGCCGTTTTAGGTCTTGGGTATAGACTTGCCGGTAACGAAGGGCGGGGTCATGTAGATAGTCATAACAAGCTTGATAGAAGGCGGTATCTCCTAAAATAAAACGAAGTTGATGCAAAACCATTGCGGCTTTGTTATAGCGAAGCCGTTTACTAAATAAGGTAGAAATGTTAGAAGTATCAGTACCATAAGCGTATACGGAGCCCAACGGTTCTAAAGTTGAGGATTGCATACGTTGTTGTTTGAAGATAGACCACCATTGCGTAGCAATTTGTTCATAATATAAGCCAGAGAGATAGGTTGCAAAACCTTCATTCAGCCATAAATCTTGCCAGGTAGCACAAGTCACTAAATCTCCGAACCATTGATGAGCTAATTCGTGTACTAAAAGTTCAATCCACCACGAGCCAACAAAAGAGACGGTTTGGTGTTCCATTCCGCCTCCCCAACCAAATTGAGCTTGCCCGTAAGGCTCCGGATAAAATGGATATTCTCCAAATTTGTCAAATAAAAAAGTTAAAAATTGTATCAAATGGATTGTTTCAGTTCTTGCCCATGCGGTATCTTTTTCATAAACGTAATTCACTAACTCAAAATTTTTATTTCGGTAGGTAAAATTGAAATTCTGTTGATAATATTTCCCTACAGCAAATGCAATCAGATAATGAGCAATAGGAAAGCGATGTTTACGGAAGTATGTTTTTTGGTTACCTTGTTGGATGTAACCTAAGTCTACGCCATTAGCAACGACAGTGAATTCCGAAGGCACTGTAATTTCAAAGTCTACGGAGTCAATTTTATCTAGCAAATCTTCTTTGTTGGGAAGCCATGTAAAAGCACCGTAAGGTTGTGAGAGTGTCCATAGAGCAGTATCCACTTGAAAACCAACCGAACCAAAGCCATTCTGAGCAGGTACGCCATGATAATGAATAACCACCTCATGATAACCACCTACTGAAAAATTATATTGAATTTCTAAAATATCATTAGCGTGCAAAAAAGGTAAAGATTGATTTTGATATGTAACAGAATCTACAACAAGTTGAGAATCAAGGTAAAATTTCACGTGGTTTGAATTTTCTATGGTAAAGCCCCAACGAGCAACTGCTTTTTGGAAGTAGAGAGAGTCTAATTGGGTTTGTAATTGAAATTTTAGATATTTCAGGTCAATATGGCGTGATAAATTAGCAAGCGGAACATTATAGGTTTTAAGGCATTCTTGCCCATTCAAAAAAAAGAATATCCAATTTATTGCAAGGAATAATGCATTTTTTTTCATGAAACAAAAATAAAAAAGATTTTGGAAAATTATTCCTCTAATTCAAAAAATGTCAAAGGATTATGGATTTTCGGTTTAAATTTACCCGTATATTCTCCGTTCTTTTTTCTTTCTTCAAAAGTTTTGTTGACTACATGTTTTTGGATTTCTTGTTTTAGGATAAGTTCTTCGTTAACACTTTGGTTTAATCTTTCATTAGCCATTTGAACGTAAGGTTCAGCGATTTCAATTCCAATGTAATTATGTCCTAAAAGTTTTGCTGCAACGAGTGTTGTACCGCTTCCGCAATAAGGGTCAATAATGATTTTGTTTTTTTGGGGACCTAAAATGGAATAAATGCAACGGATAGGTAAAGACAAGGGAAAAGGGGCTGGATGTGGATTTTCTCTTTCTGGTGAAAAACGCCAAATAGAAGTAAGTAAAGCATGAGAAGCCTCTAACTCTTCACCAATCAAATTATTATCAATCGGCTTGTAAAGCCAATAAATTCTTTCATCTACTTGCCAAAATCTCCAACCTCTGATATTTGCCGCAATCATTCTGTCCCAAATAATTTCCTGACGTATTGTCCAATGTGTTTTTCTGAGCCAATCCATTGGATGCAAAAGTGCTCCCTTTTCCCAACGAATTTTATGATTATAAAAAAACGAACCACCAGGCTTTACGATGCGGTATAATTCATTTAACACTTGAACCTGATTTTGTTGATAGACCTCTTCGGGTAACTTATCAGATGAATTTGCATACTTAACATTTTTCACTAACCATCCTTTTTTATTTTCACCTTTATTATAAGGCGGAGAAGTGACTCCTAAATCAACACTATCAGAAGGTATTTCCTTCAAAGTCGCTAAACAATCTCCTTCTATAATTTTATTCAACCAAAAGTTTATATTACTTGCTTCCATAGAAATTGTTTAATTCAAAATGTATCTACTTTCTAAGCTTGTTCAAAATTTCAGTAGTAGAATATCCCTCTAACAAAGGAATGATTGCTACACTTCCTCCGTAAGAATGAACAAAATCTGCTCCTACTATTTTATCAATCGTGTAATCTCCTCCTTTCACTAAGACATCGGGTTGAACTTTCTGAATTAAGTTAAATGGTGTTTCTTCCTCAAAAATGGTCACAAAATCCACACAAAACAAAGAAGCTAAGACTTCTGCTCGTTTATCTTGTGGATGAATCGGGCGTTCGATGCCTTTGTTTAACATTTTTATGGAAGCATCAGAATTAAGCCCTACCACTAAGACATCTCCTAAACTTCTTGCTTGATTCAAATAATAAACATGCCCAGGGTGGAGCACATCAAAACAACCATTCGTAAAAACAATCTTTTTTTGATGAAAACGTAGAGCAAACAGACGTTTAAGTAATTCATCCTGCGTTAAAATTTTCATTTGAATAAGTTCAAGGATCTGCATATTCCAAATTACTTAAAGTTAATTGAAAATCCAATCAAAAAACTGGTCAAATAAATATTTGCTGTCGTGAGGTCCTGGGCTTGCTTCGGGATGAAATTGAACTGAGAAAGCTTTTTTTTCTTTAACCCAAATTCCTTCAATGCTACGGTCATTTAAATTGATGTGAGTAACCTGAACTTGTGAAGATAAAGTATCAGGATATACAGTGAAACCATGATTTTGAGAGGTAATTTCACATTTCCCTGTCAATAAATTTTTTACGGGGTGATTAGAACCTCTATGCCCGTGGTGCATTTTAACAGTTTGGCAACCTGCGGCAATCGCTAATAACTGATGCCCTAAACAGATTCCCATGATAGGAATATTTTTTTCCAAAAATTTTTGTATTACTTTTACTTCCTTTTGCATAGAGGCTGGGTCACCAGGTCCATTAGAAAGTAAAATACCATCAGGAGAAAATTTTATAATCTCTTCATAATCAGAATGATAAGGAAAAACCTTTAAACTGGCGCCTCGCTGATGTAACTCTCTCAAAATATTTTGTTTTACTCCGTAATCTATTACCGCTATTTTACATTTTTCATGCGTAGCAGGGATTTCATAAGCTTGCTTTGTGGAAACATAAGAAGTTAAATGTAACCCTTTCATAGAAGGAGTATTTTGAAGGAGAAGTTTCAAATTTTCTAAATCAGGATTTTTTTCAGTTGTAATAAGGGCGTTCATAGCCCCTTGTGTACGGATTTTTTGCACTAATGCACGTGTGTCAATATCACTGATTACCGGAATTGAATACTGTTCTAATAAAGATTGTAAACTTTTTGCATTAGCACGAGAAAAAATAAAAGAAAAATTACGACAAACAAAACCACGTGCATGTATAACAGAACTTTCACTTTCTTCGGATTCTCTTACTCCATAATTTCCGATATGCGTATGAGTAAAAACAACAATTTGATGAGAATAAGAAGGGTCTGTTAAAGTTTCATAATAGCCAGACATATTGGTAGTAAAGCAAATTTCCCCTGTCACTGTAGAGGGAGCGCCATAAGCTGCTCCTTTGAAAACCGTTCCGTCTTCTAATAATAATAATCCTTCGTGCGGAGCCTTAAACATTTAATCTAAAACGGTTTGGTCATACAAAGGAACGGGTTCATATTGGGGCAGGATACCTTTTCTTACATTTTCAAAGAGTTGTTCTAATTTAGATTTGTTAAGTTTATGAACGATGGTTCTATTATTGAATTGAAGAACTGGAGCCGTATCACAAGCACCTAAGCATTCCGCTTCACGTAAATAAAACATTTTATCAGGGCTCACGCCGTTTTCATCTACTTTTAAGTATTCTTTTGCATATTCGTAAAGTTCTTGACCTTCGCAAATACCACAAGTAAAACAAGTACAAATTTCTACTAAATATTTTGCGCGATATTCTTTGAGGTACATTGTGTAAAAGGTAGCTACGCCATAGACATGAGCAAAAGAGAGCCCAAGAGTATCAGCAACCAATTGAATAGCTCCTTGCGGAAGCCACCCCCATTTTTCTTGAGCTATCCATAATGCAGGCATCACCGCAGATTGCCTTGTTGGATATTTACTGACATGCTTTTCTATTAAAGCTAATTCTTCAGGTGTAAACTCATAAACTGTTGAATCTTGCTGTTTTTTGGGATACTCTATTTCTTGTTCTGCCATTTTAGGTTTATTTTAAATTGCAAAAATACAAGGTTATTTGGAATAACAAAATATATTCAGGTTTTATTCCACTTGATTTTTTATAATTTTGTAAAAATTTTGAAGTGGCAATAGAATTAACCAAAACATTTCGTTTTGAGGCAGCGCATTGGTTACCGCAATTTCCCGAAGGGCATAAATGTAGAAGACTACATGGGCATAGCTTTCAAGTGGATGTCATCGTAAAAGGTGAACCGGATGAAAATACAGGCATCTTAATTGATTACGGCGATATAAAAAAAATCGTTAAGCCTATCATTGACCAACTTGACCATCAATGTCTTAATTATTTAGGGGATGAGTGGAATGAGCCCTTACTTCAAAAACCCAGTTCCGAGAACTTAGCCAAATGGTTATTTCAAAAAATTAAACCGTATTTACCTTTGCTTTATGCCATTGTTGTACACGAAACTTGCACCAGCAAGTGTACTTATTACGAAATTGGACCGATAAGTTAGTTAAAAAATGCAATTTTTTTTAATTTTCTATTGACAAACCTAGTTTCTAAATTTTAACTTGCATAACCTTTTGAAATTATGAAGTTATCGGATTTCAATTATGAGCTTCCGGAGGAATTAATTGCTCAAACACCGCTTGAAAACAGAGATGAAGCAAGGCTCTTAGTAGTAAACAAAAAAAACAAAACCATTGAACATAAGCAGTTTAAAGATATTATTCAGTACTTTGATGAAGGGGATGTTATGGTTTTTAATGATTCAAAAGTATTTCCTGCAAGGTTATATGGTAGAAAAGAAAGGACGGGAGCTAAAATTGAAGTGTTTTTATTAAGAGAACTGAACCGAGAAACTAAGCTATGGGATGTAGTTGTAGAACCTGCCCGGAAAATCCGTGTGGGAAACAAATTGTATTTCGGGAACAAGAATGAATTAGTCGCAGAAGTGGTAGATAACACTACTGCCAAAGGAAGAACTATACGCTTTTTGTTTGAAGGGGATTACAGTCAATTTGAGCAAATGATTGATACATTAGGCGTTATGCCCCTTCCTAATTACATTGTCAGAAAACCGAATGATTTAGATAGGAAGTATTACCAAACTATATTTGCCAAGCATAAAGGTTCTGTTGCGCCGCCTTCGGCAGGTTTTTATTTTACACGTGAAGTGCTTGTCCGTTTAGACCTTAAAGGCGTTGAAAAACACTTTATTACACTGCACACGGGCTACGCAAGTTTTAGGGATGTGGAAGTAGAAGATTTATCCAAACATAAAATGGATTCCGAATACTATGAAATCTCTCCGGAAGTCGCAGAAGCAGTAAACAAAGCCAAGCTAAATAAAAAAAAGGTTTGTGCAGTAGGTACTACTGTTGCAAGAGCCCTTGAAACTAACGTTTCCGCTTCCAGATTATTAAAACCCGGCAAAGGTTGGTCAGATAAATTTATTTTTCCACCTTATGAATTTAATATTCCTAACGCTTTAGTTACACAATTCCATCCTCCTAAATCTATCATGCTCATGATGGTTTCCGCTTTCTTAGAACATGAATTTTGTATGCATGTTTACCAAGAAGCCATTAAAGAAAAATATCGTTTTTTCGTTTATGGTGATGTGATGTTAATCATTTAATTGATTTATGCAAAGCAATTTATTTAAGGTTATTATAGTAGCAGGTGGAGTGGGCAAAAGAATGGGCAAGGATGTTCCTAAGCAATTTTTACCTATCAATAACCACCCTATCCTTATTCATACATTAAAAAAATTTTTGCCTATTTTTTCTCCCGAGCATATTGTATTGTGCATTAAAAATGAACAAGTTCCAAAACTCTACCAAATATTATCAGAATTCCAAATTCAAGGAATTCAAATTACTAACGGAGGAGAACACCGTACGGATTCAGTAAGAAATGGGCTACAGTATATTCATCAAATATGCCCAAATTATGAAGGTTTTGTGTTAATTCATGATGCCGTGCGTCCTTTTGTTTCTACTTCATTTTTACAAGAGTTCACAAATACTTTACAAGAAAAAAAAGCGTTAGTAACCGTTTGCCCTATCAAAAATTCCATTCGAAAAAAAGAAGGAGATTTTTCTTATGCTGTGAACCGTGAAGATTATTGGGAAGTACAAACACCCCAAGGCTTTTTATTTTCTGAAATTTATGAAGCTTATGCTCATACCAACCAACTTTTCTCCGATGACGCTTCTTTATATGAAAACTATTTCAAAAAACCCGTCTCCATTGTTGAATATATCCCCGAAAATATCAAGATTACTACTGTCATAGACCTCATTTTAGCTGATTATCTTGCTAAAAATGGCTATTAGATTTTTTGAAAAAGGTAAATAATGAAAACAAAACTCGTAAATCAAGAATTTCAAGAAATCTTTAAAGAAATAGAAAAATCTCATGAACATTATTTTATTACAGGTAATGCAGGTACCGGTAAATCAACTTTACTGAAATTTATTAAACAAAATTCAAAAAAAAATATCGCTGTATTAGCGCCCACCGGGCTTGCCGCTCTGAATGTAAATGGTTCCACCATACACAAATTTTTTCATTTTAATGTTAACGTAAAAAAAGAAAATATACAACCTACTCGTATTCCTTACCAAAAAAAACTTTTGAATTCTTTACATAAAATCATCATTGATGAGGTTTCCATGTTGAGAGCAGACCTTTTGGATGTTATAGATTATTGCTTACGTATCAACAGAAAAAAAGATATTCCTTTTGGAGGCGTTCAAATGATTTTTATCGGGGATTTATTTCAATTGCCCCCGGTATTAAAAGCTAACGAAAAACAAGAATTTTATCAATCCTATTCAAGTGAATATTTTTTTGATGCGCATGTAATGAAGGAGATATCTTTGAATTACAAAGAACTTAAAACGATTTACCGACAAACTTGCACTCATTTTATCTCTTTGTTAAATAACATAAGAAATTCAGAATTAAGCGATGAAGATTTTGAATTACTCAATTCAAGATATCAACCTCATTTTCAACATAATCCTAATGATTATTTTTTAACTTTAACTACTACCAATGATTTATCAAACCAAATTAACTCCACGAAATTAAAAGCCTTACCCTTTGAAGAGTTTGTTTTTTATGGTAAAATTACAGGAAAATTTGATGAACAATATTTTCCTTGTGACCCCATCATTTACTTAAAAAAAGATGCACAAGTCATGTTTACTAAAAATGACCCCGAGGGGAAGTTTGTGAATGGTACAATAGGAAAAGTTTATGAAATTGATAGCAGAAATATTACCATACAACTTGAAAATGGAGATTTGATAAAAGTTGAACCCATGATATGGGAACAATACGAAATGGTACTAGATGAAAAAACAGGAGAACTAAAAGAAAAAGTTATTGGAACATTTGAACAAATTCCCTTACGTTTAGCTTGGGCTATTACCATTCATAAATCACAAGGATTAACCTTTGATAAAGTAGTAATTGATACCGGCAGAGGTACCTTTGCACACGGTCAGTTATATGTTGCATTAAGCAGATGTAAATCCTTAGAAGGTATTTATTTACTCAAACCAATTTCTCAATGGGATATAAAAGTAGATGAAAGAATACAAGGTTTTTTATTAAAATTGAAACGAGTTTGAGCACGCCTTAAACAATCTAATGAAATTATTACCTAAAAATCAGTATTTTACAAATTATTTTATGGAATAAAGTAATAAAATTTTTTAGAATTAAAATTTTAGTTATAAATTTGAGTAAAAAACGGATTGACAAAAGGGGATTAGAGTATTATGACGAAAGTAGTGACAGAGGCGAAAAAAGTATTAAAACATTATTTTGGTTTTGATAGCTTTAGAGGGAAGCAAGAAGAGGTAATCAAAAGTGTACTTAGCGGTAAAGATGTTTTTGTTATTATGCCTACGGGGGCTGGAAAGTCCTTATGTTATCAACTACCTGCAATTTTGAAAGAGGGCACAGCTTTGGTTATTTCTCCCCTAATTGCTCTAATGAAAAACCAAGTAGACCACATGCAATCCCTTGGTATTGAAGCTGGCTTCTTAAATTCAAGCCTAACTAAATCTGAATACGATAAAGTAAAACAAAAAGCCTTAGATGGCTTATTGAAATTATTATATGTTGCCCCTGAATCCTTAGTCAAAGATGAGTTTGTTGAGTTTTTACAACAAATCACAATTTCCTTTGTTGCCGTTGACGAGGCTCATTGTATTTCTGAATGGGGGCATGACTTTAGACCCGAATACAGAAGAATCCGCCAAATTATTGACCAAATCAGTAAAAAAATTCCGATCATCGCATTAACTGCCACTGCTACTCCCAAAGTCCAACAAGATATTCAACAAAATTTAAAATTAGAAAATGCAGATGTCTTTATTTCCTCTTTTAATAGAACCAACCTATATTACGAAATCCGTCCTAAAATCAATGTAGACCAAGAACTCGTAAAGTATATAAAACAAAATCATGGTAAATCAGGCATAGTTTATTGCCTAAGTAGAAAAAAAACTGAAGAGCTTACAGAGTTACTTAAACTCAATAATATTAAAGCCGTTCCTTATCATGCAGGCTTAGACACTGAAACCCGTAACAAACATCAAGATATGTTTTTAAAAGAAGATGTACAAGTGGTAGTTGCAACCATTGCTTTTGGTATGGGAATAGATAAACCTGATGTTCGTTTTGTGATTCATTACGATGTCCCCAAAAGTATTGAAGGCTATTACCAAGAAACAGGGCGAGCAGGGCGCGATGGACTAGAAGGGAACTGCATTCTCTTTTATGACTATGACGATATCCAAAAACTAGAAAAATTTATGAAGGATAAGCCCCTTTCAGAGCGAGAATCCAGTAAATACCTTCTCCAAGAAATGGCTTATTTTTGTGAATCTGGGGTCTGTCGTAGAAAATTCCTTTTGCATTATTTTGGTGAAAATTATGATGAAAAGAATTGTAATGGAATGTGTGATAATTGTAGACACCCCAAAGAAAAAGTGGATGCTACTGAATACGTTAAAATGGTCCTTCAATTAGTTCATGATACGGGCGGTAAGTTCCCTATCAATTACTTAGTAAACCTCCTTATCGGGCAAAAAACTCAACAAATAAGAGAACTTAAGCACGACAAACTGAAATTATTTGGTGCCGGTTCCAAATTTAAAGAATTTGAGTGGAAATCTGTAATCATTCAATTGATTGTCAATGACTTCCTCTACAAAGATATCGTGGACTACGGCATCATTAAATTAACAGAAAAGGGCAAAGCATGGCTTAAAAAACCTGAAAAAGTCCAATTAGTTAAATTTTCAGTTGAGGAAAAATCAGAAGAAGAAACACTTTTCGCTGAAGACTTCAAAACCTATGACGAGGCTCTCTACGAGAAATTAAAAAAACTTCGTAAACAAATCGCTAACGCTAAAAATGTTCCTCCTTACGTAATATTGCAAGACCTTTCCTTAGAGGAAATGGCTTCCAAATATCCTATCACTTTAAAAGAACTCCAAAATATCAAAGGCGTTGGAGCAGGGCAAGTCCAAAAATACGGGCAACAATTTATTGACCTCATTAAAAAACATGTAGATGAAAACGAAATAGAAAGACCCGTTGACCTCATCGTTAAATCAAGCGGTAAAAATTCAGCCGATAAACTTTTTATTATTCAACAAATTGATAGAAAAACTCCTCTTGATGAAATCGCTTTCATGAAAGGTATGACCTTCCAAGAGCTTATTCAACAAATAGAAAATATCATTTACTCTGGTACTAAATTGAATATCAAGTATTTTATTGACCAAATCATTGATATTGATAAACAACAAGAAATCTTAGAGTACTTTCAAACTCACGATTCCTTTGACTTGGAAACTGCTCAAAGAGAGCTCGGTGATGATTTCGAAATTGAAGAAATTCAATTAATGAGAGCAAAATATTATTCTGAAATGGCTAATTGATTTTTAAATATATTGTTACCATGGAACTTATTGAATACCTTAAAAAATTGGACGAAAAGTATTATAACGAACAAAACGAAAGCAAGGAATTTGCTGTCAAAGAACTCAACAAAGTTTACAAATCAGTTTTAAATGATGAAGATTTATTACAAATTTTCATGGAAGAGGCGCCTTATGTTTGTGGTGGTACTTTTATTCCATTCTTATTTTGGATTACACTGCAAAAGTTTACAGAAAACCCTGACAACGCAAGACCGCAAATCTTTGAACTCATCAAAGCTTTTTGTAATTCTGACTTTAATGAAGCTGATGCTCACGAACTTAAACCCTTAATTATCACTTACTTCGCTATGGAAAAACGTTTTGAAATTGATAAGTTAAAAACCTTTATTATTGATAAGGCTCATCCTGATGTAAAAACTTATTTCAACAAATTACTTTCTTTTGTGGATAAAAATAAAGACTCCGTCAAAACTTATATTGAAAAATTTCAGCTCATCAAACATCATACTCCCGATTTTGAATTACTTAATTTACCTATTACCCGATTAAAACAAACAATTAAGCAAATTTAACTAAATTTTATAAATATGTCAAAAATAACATTAACACTAAAGTCCATTGAATGCCTTAAAACTAATGAAACAGGCAGAGATGAATTGTATTTAATGCTCAACATCAAAGATAATGATGGGCAATCTGTGGAGCTTAAAGAAAGATTTCCTAAAAATGAACATGGATTTTGGCATTTAGCCTCCGGAGAAAGCGTAGAACTCAACGAAGTACTTTTCCATGGTGATATCCTAAGAGGGATAACGATTGATTTTCGCTTCATGGAAGAAGATAAAACCGCAGGAACTAAACTTTCTGCTCCTATTGAAGAAATTGTGGATGATTTTATCGGCGAATTTCGTTTTATAGTGGAAAGTAGCGGTAAAATTCATTATGAAGATGTTCGACATTCAAAACTTAAAGAAAAAGTTCACAAGGACTATTACATTTCCATCTCCGGAAGCGGTGCAGATTACCACCTATGGATTGAAGTAAAATAATCGTTTCATTTCAAAAATTATCCCCTTCCTACATTATGAAGGGGATGTTTGTTTTAATGTGTCTTTTTAAAAGCAAACTTACTTTTGTTTACGTTTTATTTTTTACTACGTAAGTTTTAACAATCTTATCATATAAATTTTGATTATCATCATCCCACAATAACCAAATTGACGGAATTAGAAAATAACTAAATATTGCTTTAATGCCCTCTCTAATGGCACCAGCTGTTGCGTCTTTTTTGATTTTTCCATCTACTGATGAAATAACTATCAAACCCATTATTTTATGCCCGAGGTTTCCTCCCCATAAACTATAAAAAATAGCTCCAAGAACTGCATTAGAGATTCCAGCTATAATTAGATCGCTAAAAAAATTGTTTTGTGATGAGTCAGAAGTACTGACATCAGTTGTGTAGTTTATCCTTAATATAACATAAATGCTCAAGAAAATAAGCGTTTACAAGAAGTATGCCCAAAATCTTTGCCCTTTTGTAGCCAATTGATAACCAAAATAATTTGATTCATTGGGTAAACCCGTCGGTGGTGGAGGAACATTTGTTGAAAATACATGGGTTCCTAAATTAGGTGGAGGTGGTGGTGTAGCTTTGAGAATTCCTTTTAATACTTCTATATTTTCAGCCTTAGTCCAATTAGGTAATCCTTCTGTCCAAACTAAGGTTTCCCGATGAATATTCTTTGATTTTAAGTCCTCAATAGTAAATGGTCCCATTTGTTGACCGTTTTCATAAATATAAAACAAACTATTCATAAAAATATGATTATATGCAAATTTAATTTACATAATGAATTATACAAAAAATTTTTAGAAATAATCTTTGCAATTTTACTAATTACTTGATTCACAAAGAAATAAAATTTATAGAATAAGTTTTAACTACAAAAAAAGATACTACAATACAGAAATGTCCATGAAATTTTATAACTATATTTGTACCATGAACGCTGTAAAATTTCCTTATGGATTAAGTAATTTTGAACAGATATCAACTGATGATTATGTATTTGTAGATAAAACTCACTTTATTCCGCTTTTAGAAAAAGAACGTTTCGTTTCCTTTTTACGCCCCCGTAGGTTTGGGAAAAGCTTGTTTTTATCCGTTTTAGAACATTACTACGATGTTTTACGCAAAGATAAATTTGAGAAATTATTCGGCAAATACTACATCGGAAAAAATCCTACTGCCTTAGCTAATTCTTACAGAATTCTAAACTTCAATTTCAGCGGCATCAACACCGATACTCGTGAAAGCAGCCAACAAGGTTTTAAT
>Ga0068706_1000313_pt1 | contig 24401 bp, 26 predicted proteins | sample YNPMSBMetaG_FD_65632 | JGI IMG/M metagenome (GOLD analysis project Ga0068706, IMG submission 65632) | Anoxygenic and chlorotrophic microbial mat microbial communities from Yellowstone National Park, USA - YNP MS-B MetaG | ecosystem: Environmental > Aquatic > Thermal springs > Hot (42-90C) >...
TGCTGTACTGTTAAACTTAGATTTGCATACACGTGTATACCTCCACTTATAGCGTTAAATACTATGTTGTATGTATTAGGTGCAACGTTACCTATTGTTAATGTAATTGTGTAAACGATAGGACTAGATCCAGTTACATTTACACTAGTAGGGCTTATAGATACACCACTAGGAGCACCACTTAGTGATAAGTTAACTGTGCCTGTGAAGTTATTGTATGGTGTGATAGTGAGCGTTAGATCTACAGAGCTATTAGGAGGAGATGTTATGGATGTAGGAGTTAGGTTGATGGTAAAGTGAGGAGTAGGATCGCTACCCCCTACTGTTCCCTCCGCTCTTAGCTTGAGCCAATTCATACCATCGCTTACTATCTCTAAGTTTTGAAACTGTTGGAAGAACGTTACACTAGACTCACCTAAAATATACTGCCCTGGATAGGGAAATATAGTAACACTATAAGCAGAACTATCAATCTTACCTATCAAATAATGTCTACCTCTACATGTTCGTGCGTCTGGTAGATACACAAATCTATCTCCATTTGTAGAATCCACGAGTACGACATAATGATCTACGCCTAGCGTAATGTTTTCACTTACTTGTGTAACCGCGACAGCGAAAGAACCACCACATATAAAGTTACTATTTGACAGATTACTATTGACTTGTACAAATTGCGCGATCAACTCATTTATATTCATTATAATGAGCTCCTTACGATGTTTGCTATAAAGTTAACCATACCCGTGGATGACGTCGCAATGAGTGCGTCTCCAGGATCTAACGCTATACCTGTTATGTTAATGATATCATTGCCCTCAATACGAAAAGGCATTATATTTGTTTCATTAGGCGAAGAACCGTTGGGTACTAAATACAAAGAGACGTTCGCAGGAGAGTCTCCCGTATTTGCAATAAATAAGCTAATTGCGTTGAACTCATTTGGCGGACAGATGTGTATAGTACTATTTTGATTTTGTGATGGTCTCACAGTTTTTACCATGTTCCTACCTCCATTGCATATATATCAATTTTTGATGGAATTCTGCCACGAACACCATGTACGTTACTTGTAGCGTTTATATGATTTTGTATCTCTTGTATTTCTTGCTGTGTGAGTTGTGCAAAATTGAGGACTGGGATCCATTCGTCGTACTCCCAACGGTAGAGTATTTTCTGTGTTGTGTTGAGCCAGTATGCATATTGTGTTATTAGTGGAGACCATCTTTCGTTTGTCGTCGGATCTTGAGAAGAGACAAAGAGAGGAGGTCTCATGTCTCTTGTGCTTTCGTCAGACACAATCATCTCATTTCGTACTTGTGCTAATCGGATATAGCGGCTAGGATTTTGTAAGTATAGATTATTCGTTATAGCTTCTATTTTTGCTTGCGGTTGTGGCACGTTGTTTTGATGAACGAATGTAAGTACGATATTGTATGTCGTATTCTCTTCTGTTTGTAGAACGAGCTCTTCCTTTACATGAATAACTACTCGATCTTTGACTGCCGTGCCTGGAGAGATTTTGTAGAATGCATAACCATTGTTGTTACATATGTGTGAGACTTGAAGTCCGTATAACACGAACCCGATCGATGTATCGGTGATCGCATATTGTAAGATACGAAGATTGTCAGCCGTTAGATCGGCCTGATATAACGGAAATGTTTCTTGTAAAGGTACAGGCATTCTGTGTTCTCCTTATTAGATAACATTTTACTTTAAGTTTGTTCGGCGTTAATTTAGGAACATTATTATCAGACACGTAAAGGAGGAATGAGAATATGCGTATGTATTTGAGGTACGTTCCGTTAACTGTAAATTTTACTGGTGCTGAGTATATTCAGCAGTATATTGACGAGCACTATAAACCTACAGTTACTTGGGAATCCATTATTTCAGACGGAGTACATCACTACGGGTATTTATCATCTTCAGATGGAGATATGCTTGCAAAAGCCCTACAAGCTGTTGAAGGTAGATACTCTGCTTCCAGACTTACAGAGCAAGAATTTATAGGTGCTTGCTATTTATTGTACAATCCTGCTCCAGCTAGGGATGAAGATCCTATTAGACCAATACCTACACCACTAGAATTCCTTCAGAATGTTATCGGAAGAGCTATCGAAGAGACTGAAGCTATAACTGCAGCTAAATACTTCAAGAGATTTTTATTTAAGGAAGTAGTTCGTAAGCTATTCCCAGATTATAACGATTTGATAGCAGATATTACGAAGAGTGTTGTATTACTTTTGGGCTACAGTAATGAATTGACTTCGGAAGAACAGGCTACAGTTGATTCACTGATGACCACACTAAAACAAGTATATACAAAAGAGATGTGCTTAGATGCCCTACAATCTCTTACGACAAAACTCCAGGGGATTCTCGCTTCTTACTATCAAGATGTTGTGAGACTACAGACGGCTACAACTAAAGAAGAGATAGACGCTATTAAATTGTCTTTGGTATCATCATACGCGGAGTAAAATGGCATCTCTTGAGTTCGTAGGTTTCAAAGGAGTTTCTCTCTTTAGTAAGTTTGTGAAGTTCTTTACAAGAGGAGATTACTCTCATATTGCTGTATTGCTAGCAGGCGGAGAGTTGATCGAAGTTTGGAAACGTAGCGGTGGAGTTTACTGGGATTATTCTACCTTACAAAATCATACAAAAGGTACGCCTTATGAAGTCTATTCATTGCCTGTTCCAAACGAGGTGTCAGAGAAAGCATTATCTTTTTATAGATATCTTGCTTTGCGGCGTGTACCTTATAACTATTTAGGTGTTGTTGGCTTTGTGATACCCGTGTTTACATCTAATGGAGGTTACTTCTGTAGTGAAGGATGTTGGGAAGGTCTTGCGTTTGCGTCTCCAGATTTTAGGGATATCGAAGGCTGGCGAGTTTCTCCCACTACATTTATCAAGCTTATTAAGTTGAGAGGTGCTGAATTGGTGCATACGGGAGAAGTATGAATTGGGATAGTAAGTGGAATCCTTTTGGTAATTTCGATGATGGTTTACCATCTTCTATAGTTGAGAGATTCGGAAAGGTAAAAGGATTCATATATTGGTACTTTATTCGTAATCCACTCCACAACTTCTGTTTCTATTGGATTGGCTTTAAAGATCGTAATCTCGACTACAGTCATATATGGAATCAGAAGCAATCTTGGAATTTTGTCTTGCCTTTCTTCTCTTATAGAGGAAAGAAGTGGGAGTTTTACTTTGGTTGGAGACCCGATACTAAAGCTATTGGATTTGCTCTTAGGAGGATAAAGAAATGAATCTTTCAGTAAGGCTTGCAAATGATGATGTTCTTTCTGTCGTAAACTGGTTTGTCCATACAAACGAGATAAAATCTATCTTAGATTTAGGCTGTGGCGATGCCCACTATCATAAATATATTGATGTAGAACGAATTATGGGTATGGATAAGATTCCAAATCCGTATATACAGCACGATATTGAAAGCTTTCCATATCCCATTACTGAAACTTTTGATATGATAACATTATTAGATGTGTTGGAACATACTCGTAGCCCTTACACTGTTCTGAGCAACATTAAGCAATACATTCGCTCTCAAGGCTATGTCTTTATTAGTGTACCCAATATTGAATGTATTGATGATCTCTTATCACATATAAATATTGCTGTTTACGATCCTAGATTGATAACAGCTACGAACGGCCGTTGGTGTGAGGACCACATACGATTCTTCAATATATCTGCGTTAGTAAACTTAGTGCAGGGTTGTGGTTATGAGATCGTGTTGCTTACAGGAGCAAATTGGTATGCTTCCCAATTTGGTAAGCATTTATGTGATCATTTTGCTGGGAGATTAAACTTACCTGTTACACAAATTATAAGACTTTTAGGAGAGGCCTTTCCTATGTACTCTCCTACGCTTATAACTATTCTGAAAGCTGTCTAGCCTTCTAAGACTATGGATCTTGTTTGAGTATAGTAGTTAGTGTACTCCTTTACTCTCGTATACTACTAAGTTCTTCTAAGAACGAACGCTTCTCACTCGGTAGTTCAAACACACCTAATTCGCCTCCGACAGATTTCCCTATTTTTCGTAGTGTTGTTTCCGCTTTTACTCGAAGGAGAGACATTACTTGTTGTTTTATGTTGCTTTCTTTTTCAATAGCATGTAAGAGTGGAGGTCCATAAAGCAGTTTGTCGAACAAGAAAGTGACATTAAGCGTTCTGAAGGTGTAGTTAGAGACGTCTAACTGCATACTATTTAATGGTACAACTTGTGGGAATGCATTAAGTACTAGTACGGCATACACAAGCTCAATGGTAGGCGTAAAACTGAGAATTAGTATGTTCCCTTTATATGGTCCCACCAGTTTTGATCTATCGATCTCTTCGAATGAGATTCCGCTTTTGTTATCTGCTGGCTTGATAGGACGGTAGAGTTTTTGTTGTGTGAGTTTACATCCAGGTAACAATGAGTGCCACGTTGTTAGTAGATTTAAAGTAAAGCTGAATTCGTCATCGATTAATACTATTTCAAGAGTATGATCGTAGTTGAATTTGTATGTGAATACGTACGTATTATCGTTGTATCCACGCCATTCTATTGGGTTGTCATATATTATGACGGGCAAGGTGATTTGCTGGATGGACCCCACAAAATACCATTGGGAGATATCATCGATCACCTTAGAGATCGCACCTGTAGTACCTCCCAAGAGAGGTAACTCAAATAGGCAACAATAGAAGCCATCGATGTGGGGGACAACAATACTTGAAAGATCAATGAGATTACCCCCTTGATCAGAGGTAATCACATAAGGATCTCGTCTTAGCGCCGCAGTTGCTATATCGTTACTCATTTTATCTCACGATTATGTTGAGAAGTATTTTCTCAGTTGTACGTGTTGGTTTGATGATAACGTTGACGTGAAATGATTTCGCCCTTATCTCGTATTCATTAGCTCCTACTTCGACTGCATATTCATAGAGTCCTCTACGGGTGGCAATTTCTGCGAGTACTCCTTCTGCAGCTCTTCTTGCTTGAGCCCAAGTAAATGCGTCGTTTTGTTCAAATATGAACTCACTAAGTGTTCTCTCAAGTCTCTTTCTGAGATAGAGTACTAATCTCACTATATTGATATCTGAGAGTGCGCTAGATTTGCGTTGGGTTGTAAGCTGTCCGTATACCATATATCTCTTATTCTTGTAAATGATTGGATTGATCTGATTCATATATAAGATGTCTAGATCTCCACCGAATGCATTAAATAGGAGTTTTTCTGGTGCAGGTATAGTTCCTCTTTGTGGACCAGCAGGAGCGAACCAAAGTTCTCCGACCATATCACTATACGGTATGACACTCGCCATAAAGTAAGAAGGAGCTACAGTTATCACTTTGCCTTCGAAGAATGAGTAGACTTTTGTGTGGGGTGCATACAATCCAGCAATATATGTATTGTAAGCAAGAGTAGTGTTACGTGTCTGTACAGCTTGATTCACGCTTATACATTTATCGAGATCTAGTACAGCAAAGCAATCTCCTCTAGATAGACAAAGCTCTATTATCGCATCTTTTACTGCTTTTGGAAATCCCGCATCAAACACTAGAGAGATATCATTATCTTCTGTATCGATAACTCTTATGTCATACAAACCTTTGAGAGCGGCAATGATGCATTTTGTCATTACAGCTACATTGATACTATTGTCTTCTCTGAGTAAGCAGCCTTCGCTTCCTCCTCTGAGAGGTATTGAGAATGCAAAGTCAGAGGAGTTGATCGTTATGTCTACATAAGCAAGAGTGCTCAGGAGTCTATCAAGAACTGTTTGTGGTGTTCCTGCTGTATGGTCATAGTATGTTGTTTCTACTCCGTTTCTTGCGTATGTGAGTACAGGATCTATTGTATTTGCGAGCTGATTCAATCTATCGATATTGCAGTAACATTTAATGTATGCAGAGTACTTGTTGAGCACATCTTCAACGAATGTTGACAAACCTGTTCCGTCTACAGTTCCAGGAACGAAGCTTACTGTGAACACTTCTAAATCTGTTGTTGTATTGAAGAGAGGCTCAGTTGCAGATACACGAATTTCATAGTGTTTATCCATATTGAGAATAGGTCTTATCTTGATTGATAGATCGTTATAGTAACCACCTCTACCTTTGGAAGCAAAGATGATTAGTGGTTCAGTGATACACGGAACTGGAACTTCAGAGTTGGTTAATGATATGTTATTGTATGTCCAGTAATTTGCTAACCAATCTTTTGTAGCTGGAATCTGACGGAGTGTATATCGATAGTCAAGTATTGTCCTTAGATTGTGGTCAACTGTTGTATCCGTTACAGGATCAATGAATTTCTCTCTGTAGCGGGTTGCAAACACTATTCCTTTCTTCTCTATTTTTACGTATTCATTCGCTTGTAAAGTTCTCAAGAGTATTATCCCATTTCCGCCAACCATCTCTTTGTAATCCGTACCAAGGATAAGAGGTGTAGTTCCCCTTCCGGGAGACATTAACGTTACTGTTAACTGTTTCTGCCCAGGTACAAATCTGAATGGTGTATAGATTCCTATAGGCGGAAGTGTCTCTTCTGTTACGGGTGTGGATAAGTATATTTGATCGTCTGTTATTGTGAACACGTTTTGAGGATCTGCCATAGGATCAGGAAACCTAGGAACTAATGTTGGCCGATCATGAGGATTAGCAATCGCATACATACTAGCATAGTTGTAGTTTACTTTATACACATAAATTCTGCTCCCAGCTTCGATTGTACCGGTTATATGTATTATTGATGATTGTGTGTTAGAAATACCGACCTCTGTATAATCTGTGTAAGGCTCTCCATCTACGTAAACTCTTAGTTCTTGTCTACCTACGGTGTAGAACAAAGGTGTGATATTGAGATTGAAATTTGTTTGTGTCACATCTAACACAGTTGTGTATGAGTCTAAAATGACATTAGGATCGAGTCTCATATTTAGCATATCGATATCTTTCAGATTCACTAGTGTAAGAACTGCTGCCGCAAAAGTAGCTGGTTTATTGACCCAAGGTGTATATGCTGTTAACGGTGGAGTAAGAGTTCCAGATTCAATAAGTTCTGCTGTATCTTCTACGGTAGGCAGGGGACGAATTACATAGAGGTTACTACTGTAGGTAAGGAAGTTGAAAGCATTGTAGAGTGCTTGACCATATTTAGATATATTAGGAGCACCGAATGTGTTGACGAGAGCACCTTGACTACCTACGAATATAAGTGTATTATCTTCGCCCTTCTTAGAGAGAATAGGAATGAATCCTGTTGTACCCGGAATTGGTGTTGCGAAGATCGATTGGTCTATAATTTTTGTGTATACACCTGGCGCTACTTGTGTAGGCATGATACTATTACCTCCCCTTTAAATTTACTGTTCTTGACTATTTTTTGTTCAGTTACGGGAGGTCGCTTACACACATACAAACAAATTTAGAGTAACTCTTACTCTTTTATATTTTGTTTCTTTCTTAGCAGACTACGTCTAGTTTCTCTACTACATGTACTACGATATCGTCTATTGACTCAATCCAGATGAACTCTGGCACATAATTACGAATCTTTGTTTTTGGAATATGTATATTTGGATCGAATTCGTAGTAGATTGGAATTGTTGGATGTATAAGTTTAGCACTTAGCACACCTCTAACAGAAGTTATGATATTGAGGAGAGTTTCTCTGAGTAAGGATTTGTGGATACCTCCTATTTTTACTTCGTCCCAAATTGCACTGCGTACATTATTGAGCACTTCTAGTGCGCTCGCATCTTTGCTTACAACTATATGTGCTTCTATTTTTAGTGGTACATTAGGTAGATTGTTTTCGCATTCTGGTGTGTAACAGATTGCAGCTATTGGAGGATTGTAGAGTAGATTGCGTATTTTACCATAAGTACGTGCCCAAGCAATATTTACTTTATTTGTGATCATTCGTCTGGAGTCAATCCAATTCTTGAATTGTATGAGATATGAGAATAAGACTGTATGTATGAGATCTCTCTTCTCGAAATATGATGTTATTTCAAATACGGGTACATCGTTCATGATAATACATTCAGGACAATCTCCGCTTTGTGGAGCTATTCTATATCGAATGTTGAAGATACTCGAGAAGTCGACTTTCAGATATATACTAGAAGCGTAGCCATCGTACAACGTCTCACGGACGCCTAGAACTTCTCCCTCTATATTTATAGATAGGATATATGAATGTGGCTGTACTAAAGAGTTTGCGAGTGTAGTGTTTAGTGTGAAAGTTGCTTGTGTAGATGTTGATTGGATATCTGAGATAGTCCAAGTTTGAAGTGTATGTATATTGTTTGTGATTGTGTTTTGTAGCTTAAGTGTAACTGATGGAAAAAGTTGTCTAATCAGATTCTCGGTTATCTCTTCATCTTCTTCTACAGTTATTCTGCAGTATAGAGAGATATTGTAGAGTTCGTTTGTTCGATCGTAGTCAAAATTGATACTCGCAACTGTAAACGTGAGTAGCGGGGATAGAGAATGAGCAGATCTATATTTCGTTGTAGGACTTAGTCTTACATACGGTGGAATATAGATGTATTGTAGGGCATAAGTATCTTTATAGATATCAAATGGTACGATCCAGTTTATGCCCTCGTATGCTATCTGCTGTTCGAATGAGACTAGTTTGTTTGTGGAGGTTGGTACTACCAAAGGAATGGTAGACACCTTAAGCGGTATGTTATTGATGTGAGGTACTAGAAAGAGAGTAGTTTCGTTAGCACTCAAGTCCGACGTTCTTACTACAGGAAGAGCGTCAATAGCAAACGAAGGAAATGAAAGTTTGACCAGATCGATTCCATCTGTAGTACTTACAAGTCTATCACGTGATCTTAGAGAGCGTATTGTGTTGATTCTTATTTCGTTGTAACTCTCCCCGTCAGTTCCTTTTGGGATATCGATATGGGATGTATATGTTTGAAGTACACCTTTTGTGAGCACATCAATGAGTTGCGTACTTAGTGTGAGTTCGTTGGCAGGTACTCCGCCACTACTCCCTGCTGTAACTTGTAGAGAGATTTTAACAACATTACCTACATCTTCCTTACGTCCAAATATTCCGTTGCCTAGATTAATAGTTATACTATCAGCATCTATTTTTGCTACAAATCCAGCTTCTCCTCTAGGCACTTCGAAGATTGATCGATAGTTGTTGTATCTAACATTGTTAACAATAGTTGTAACCTCACCAATCTGATATTTCTCAAGCTCATCTGTGGTGAAGTAGTCAAGTAAGTTTAGTTTGATTGTTGGGAGAGCGTAGTCTTGTATATCTGTATCTTTTATGATGTATGTGATATCAACAGTACGTGCTTGTATAACAGGAACTAAGATCGTCCAAGCGGAAAACACATTGTCTTCATAAGTAACTTGGTTAATGTATGATGTGAGTACGTCTTTTGTCATGGGCGTGAATAGTTCTGCAAGTAGTATGTTTCGTTCCATATCGAAGTTGAGTTGAATCTCTCCTTCAGATTCATAAGTGATGAGCGGATCATTAGAGACGAACTCCCATTTCATCTTATCTGTTTTGAATTTAGAGAGGTTCTCTAATGGTATATGTACTCTTACGATACCTTTTGTGGGTATGGCAGGTTTTGGTGTGTAGCCAAGAGAGAGGGCGTGTTCATAGATCGATGATGGGAGAAGTGCTTTTGTGAGAAAGGTTTCGTTATGTAAGAGATTCAAATAGAAGATCGCATCCTCTCCAAGTACACTAAGTAAGTGTAAGTAGTTACCAAGTAAAGAAGAATTGTCGATCTCAATAGGAGATCCTAGATTCTTAACTAGTTCAGTTTTGAGATATTCGAATATCTCTTGATACGCTGTAGGATTAGTTAGCATCTACTAAGATACTGTGAATGGTACTGTGCCTCTATACTGATCGATTGTGGAGCGAGCGATGTCAAGGAGTGCGGCTGCATCTTTGTCTGATGCATCTGTTACTACAGAACGGTCTACTGCGAATGTTGAAGAGTACTCGATTAAATCGTTTGTAGCCACATCCGCTGTATAACCTGAGTATGGAATTGTCTGAGGCCAAAGTCCGTAGAGTTTGACTGCAAATGCACAAACTGTTATTGATGGATCTGTTGCAAGAAAGATAGCGTGGCCTTTGTATTGATTCATCGAGAATGCTGTCTTAGCGTCAGCTACACCCGCGAAATGATTTCTGATCGAGTTACTCCAAGTAGCAAGTAGTTGAATAATTGGTGGCATAGAGTCATCACGTACGATCTCAAGTAGTCTCACTTCAAACGTTGTCGTCTGCTCTAATGCTGCTGGTACGACAGTTCTTACTCCGCCCAAGCCAATTCTTTCAACTGGAGTAATGTTTACATCAGGTAGAGTAAGGGCTGTGCATAGAGCCATGAACTGTTTTGATACTAGTGTAGCATCCATCTGCGATAACACATCTGGAAGCTTCGTAAGTTGAAAGAAGAAGTAACCAGAAATAAGAGGATCCCACTCATAAGTACCATCTTTGGTAATCGGAGATCGTAGTAATGTGTTGAATACATTCGGCATTTTACTTTCCTCCTATAAATATTAATAAATTGTTCAGTTAGTTTTCCTACTATGTCTCTTAGCTTCTTTTGGAAGAGATGTTATGGTAGCTGTTGTTTCTTCTTGTTTTTGATGGGCATCCTTTACTTGTTGTAGTTGAGTGATATAGGTCTCGAGTGTTGTTTTCAATTGATCACACTCGTTTTGCTGCACCCGTAATTTCACATAGAGCTCTCCTATAAGACTCATTAGAAAGTCCATTGAGACGGAGATTTCTCCCATTTTTACCTCCTTTAGTAGTGTTCGACTTAATAAATACGATACGCTCTAATTAAGCGATCCTTTTATGGGTGTTAGAAAATTGTTCGCTGTGGTAGAAGAGATCATATTATTATACATAAAAAATCTTTAGTATTTATTGTTTAACGAATTTGTCAGATCTGATATTTAGATAGCTAGAAAAGTAGAAACAAAATTTTGATTCTGAGAAAATTGTCTGGGGGGGAACGATGTTTATATCCGTCGTTGAGCTACTACAAAAAGAGTTACAATTATTACGTAAGATAGGACAACCATTAGAGCGTAAACTCCCACAAGATGAGAGAATTCGTCTTTTTATGAAAGTGAAAGACTTCTCGCTTGTTGAGTTATTAGAAGAGCGTTGGTCTTATGGTTGTGACCTGGAGGTCGATTTATGTAGAGTTTTGCAAGCACCTATGAATTGGAGTGTCGATTTATGTGCAGATCACGTCCGAACTTCTTTAGTAGAAAACGATGATACTCCAATATCTTCTCACATAACAACGTCTGTCGTCTCTCCTCAAATAGCACACGCTTTTGCATTAGTCGAACAGAAGTCGTCGATAACATTTGAAGACGAAATAAAGTACTTATCAAGACTATGAAAGAGGAGGAGTTATGTTTACTGCCGTTTGTTTGCCTACTGTTGTACAAAAACGTGATGGTCGTATAGTGCCTTTTGATTTGACAAAAATTACGAGCGCTATTGCTCGTGCGGGTCAAGCAACAAACGAATTCGACTTCGAAGTTGCACAACAACTTACGGAGAAAGTACTAACTAGAATTAAGTCTATGATTTACACGAAATGTCCACACGTAGAAGAGATTCAAGATATCGTCGAAGATGTCTTGCTCTCCAGTCCTTATAAGAAGACTGCGAAAGCTTATATCATTTATAGAGATCAGCACATGAAGATGCGTGAGATAGCTCGCCAACGTGGAATTGATATTGTAGATTCATATCTGTCGAAAGTCGATTGGAAAGTGAATGAGAATGCTAACATGAACTTCTCTCTGCAGGGCCTTAACAACTATATTTCAAGTGAGGTGAGTAAGATTTATTGGTTGTACAAAATCTATCCACCAGAAGTGAGAGAAGCACACGTAAGTGGTGACTTTCATATTCACGATCTGAATCTGATTGCTCCGTATTGTGTGGGTTGGGATCTTTCAGATCTTTTAGTTAGAGGTTTTGGGGGAGTATCTGGAAAGCTGGAGTGTGCTCCACCAAATCACTTTCGTGCTGCATTAGGACAGATCGTAAACTTCATGTTTACGCTACAAGGAGAAGCCGCAGGTGCTCAAGCTCTTAGCAATGTAGACACATTGTTAGCTCCTTTCATTGCATATGACAATCTTACATATGAAGAAGTAAAGCGTAATGTAAGAAGTTTTGTTTTCAATATGAATGTGCCCACTAGAGTGGGCTTCCAAACTCCGTTTACGAATATCTCGTTGGACTTAGTACCTCCCTCTCATCTCAAAGATCAAGCTGTTATTATTAGCGGAAAGCCTCAATCACATACATACGGAGAGTTTCAGAGAGAAATGAATCTCTTTAATAGAGCTTTATTTGAGGTGTTAGTTGAAGGAGATGCAAAAGGTAGAGTATTTACATTTCCTATTCCTACTATAAATATAACTAAGGATTTTAACTGGGACAGTGATATAGCAATGCTTATCTTCGAAGCAGCAGCAAAATATGGCATTCCATATTTTGCAAACTACATGAACTCCGACTTGAAGCCAGAAGATGCTCGTTCTATGTGTTGTAGATTGAGACTCAATACAAAAGAGCTGAAATACAGAGGCGGAGGTCTCTTTGGTGCATCTCCTCTCACAGGTTCTATAGGCGTTGTGACACTCAATCTTCCTAGACTAGGTTATCTGAGCACATCAGAAACAGACTTCTTTGAGAGGCTAGAGAAGTTGCTAGTATATGCAAAAACATCTCTTGAGATAAAGAGAAAGATACTAGAACGGTTCACAGATATCGGATTATATCCTTACACGAAAGTATATCTACGGAGTGTAAAGGAACGCACAGGAAGTTATTGGAGTAACCATTTCTCAACTATCGGTATCTTAGGAATGAATGAAGCCCTCTTGAATGCGGCCTTTTTGAAGAGAGTTAACGGATCTGTGAAGGCATGTGGCATTTGGACACAACACGGGCGTGATTTTGCTCTCAAAGTGCTAGACTATATACGAGAGAGATTAGTCAAGTTTCAAGAAGAAACAGGTAACTTCTATAACTTAGAAGCTACACCCGCAGAAGGTACAAGCTATAGACTTGCAAAACTTGATAAGGAAAGATATCCTGATATAACAACACAAGGTAGTTTAGCACCATACTATACAAACTCAACTTGGCTTCCTGTGGACTTTACAGAGTCTATCCAGTATATTTTGGATCATCAAGATGAGTTTCAATGTAAGTATACTGGTGGGACAGTTGTTCATCTTTTTCTTGATAGTTCACCTAATGCGGCTCAAGTACGTACATTTCTGCAGAGTGTTTTCTCAAAATACAAACTCCCATATCTTAGCTTGACACCTACCTTTAGTATTTGTCCAGAATGTGGATACTTGAGAGGAAAACAAGAGTTCTGCGAAAAATGTGGCTCTCCCACAGAGGTATATAGTAGGATTGTGGGCTATCTTAGGCCTGTAAGCAATTGGAATTTAGGTAAGAAAGAAGAGTTCAAAGAGAGGCTGTTAGTAACACTGTGAGAGCTTCCTCCTATATGCGTGCAGGGAACAAATATTGAAGTAAGCATATAGGAGGACGTAGTGGTATACCTAGGAAACGCTTTTAGTATTGACATGTTGTCCTCAAAACGAGCATTAGTATACGTTCAGAAAGTATCATTAGGCCGTGTGAAGTTCCTTCTGAAGAAAGACTTCACATCTCTTGTAAAAGATGAGAAGATGTGTCAGATTTTGTCCAAGCTATTAGAAACTGAAATTCCTGTATCCGATACACGTGTGAAACTGAAAAGAGGAGATAAATTAATTATCGTACGCTTTAGCAAACGAATCACTGATATAAATATAGACGATATAGAGAGTCTCTCTCCGAGGTTCGCTGTCGTTTACATACACTAGTAGTTACGAAGAAGGAGATCCGCATAAGGAACGATCTCTATTTTAGGGAATTGTACTTTAATAAGTTCGATATCTTCAGTTGTATGTAAAGGAGTTTGGGTTATCACGTAATCTGTAGGTATACGTGATTGTTCAAGTGTTGTTATAGTATGTTGTATTTTACTTATATCAACTTCAGTGCGTGTGATAATTTTGTATCTTTCTGCGATGAGAGGCGCCTTAATACTCAAAATGCACTTGTCTATACACTTGTGTTGTATGAGATTTGTGATGACTTCTGGACGAGTTCCCAATGTGACTAGTGAGATTTCTATTTGTGGTGACACAGATTTAGCACATTGACAGAATTCTAGTAAGCAAGGTTGTAAGGTAGGCTCACCGCCGACGATATATAGACGTGATATTAGTTTACTACTATTTAGTATCTGAAATATCCGTTCGATGGGTATTATGGTATGACTACATTCAGGTATTAAGTGGGGTGTTGGGCAATAAGTGCAATTAAAGTCACAACCTTGAGTGAATATAGTAAGAGGAAGACCCTTTCTTGTTTGTTTATGTATTAGAGGTGGGTCGAGTGTGATCCGACTAATGCAGAAATAAGGTTTATTAAAAAGTTGCAGTTCCATCGGTTTCTCCTTATTCTGAGAGATATCCTTTAATGTTTTGTTAGTGAGTAAAAAGGTATCTCTAGAATCTGTAGCAACAATTAATAGTGTAGGGGAAAGAAGTTGCATTTTAATTATTAAGAATGGAGAGTGGGAGGAAGATATATGCATGCTAAAGTTTTTGTTAGTAGTGTGATATTGCGCCGCACAGGCGCGAGCGGAGTAGGAGCTGTGTTAATTGTAGATGGTAGAGTATATGAGACATTTTCAGCCGATTGGTAAGTCAACGCATAGAACGGCGTTGGGGACAGCTATCGACTACGGATTAATGGAAGCACGGAATAGAGGCGCAAAGATTGTTGATATCTATGTACCATCCCGTAAGGTAGTAAGTCAGCTACGTCTCGGACAGAATGAACAAGAATGGTCGAATACTTTAGCGTTACTCAAGCGATTTGAGCACTTCTCAGTAAACTTTATCGCGAATCGTCAGAGCAGAGTAGCCACGACGCTTGCACGTCGTGCAGCAGAAATTTCTTTAATAAAACAGTTATCTACAACATAATAAATAGTGTTTTTATTGATTATAATGTAAAAAGGAGTAAGTGGTGAGTACTAAAGTAGTTCTTACGCCAGCAGAGGTATTTGGAGCGTTCTTAGACGCTCCCATTCAAGACCTCGTTAGGCTAAATGCATTGATCAAAAAGATTGATTTCACTTATCATCCTCCATTTGATCTTATTGCAGAAGTATTTACACACTGTGTTGAAGTACACAAGCAATGGACAATTGAGTTACTAACATATCATCTAGGAGATTATGCGGATAGACTGAGTGTATATGTATCGCTGATAGAGGGAGCTAGAGAGACAGATAAGGAGTATGTTTTTGAACATCTTGTTCATTATCAAACTTCGATCTGGTTAGATAAGTTCAAGGCTGAGTTAGTACGTGCCAATAGTAATGTTGGAGATGTACTCAAAAAGTTCAGTAGACAGCTTGGATCTTTAGCTGTATCAACTACAGGTAAGGTAGAAGCGGTAACAGCATCCGAATTATTGACGTCATATAATGAAACGACTAGTGAGTATGTAGGGCTTAGTTTACCGCTAAACTTAGGTTTTGATCAGCAGTTAGGTGGGGGCATTCGTCCCGGAGAGATTCTTTTGTTTATAGGTCCTACTGGTGCGGGGAAGACAACACTTTTACTTCACAGCTGTTTGGAGTCTGTTCGTCACGGACTAACAACTGTCTACGTTTCGTTAGAGTTATCTCTAGGTCTCGTAAGAGAGAAGTTATTGGCTCATTCGTCTCTGAGAAAACTTGATAGTTCTCTCTTAGAGAAATTACATCTTTTGAAGTTTCCAACTAAAAGTGTAACTCTGGAAGAGGTATTTGTGTTCGTAGATCAATGGCATGCTCAAGTAGTTGCCATCGATTATCTCGATATTCTTAGTTTTGGTGGAAGTGATAGGTTATGGCAGACTCTAGAAGACTTGACAGCGAAGTTCAGAGGTTATTGTGAAGAGAGAGGGATTATTGGGCTGACAGTTTCGCAAGCAAATAGAGAAGGTATAGCAAACAATAAAATCGTCGATATCAATCATGTAGCTTTCAGTTTAGGTAAGGTGTTTACAGCTGACTTTGTCGTTACTCTAACACCACCCGACTTTACGACTGCAGATGCGACCGCTGCATTTCTTTATCTGACTAAGAATAGACGAGGGTCGAAGTGGTTGCAGCCTGTTAGGATAGATTACGAACATGTTATTATAACACCCATACAAAATGTAGACTATACACTCACTAGAAGGAGGGAAGATGTATAAGGAAAGAGATATGAAGAAGTTGGTAGAGAAGTATGAGGAATTCTTCGTTGAGTTTTGTAAATTTAGAGGTTTAGAGCCTAATAACGATCATCTTAAGGAAACTCCACATAGAGTAGTAAAAGCATTGCTAGAGGCAACATCTGGTTATGAGATGGAAGTAAAGAGCGTGTTAGGTAAGAGGTTTAAAAAGCTATATGATGATACTAGTAGTGAAACGTTTATCTTGAATGATGGTATATTAGTGGTACATAACGCTATACCGTTTACGTCTCTTTGTGCTCATCATTTATATCCTTTCTTTGGTTTTATGTATATAGGTATGTTGTTGAAAGGTGAGATAGTTGGACTGTCAAAAGTAGCGAGAGTAGTAGACATCTTTAGCAAAAGACTACAAATACAAGAAGAGCTAACTTCTCGAGTTGCAACCGCATTAGCCAAACACGTAGAAAGCTGTAGAGGTGTTATTGTTGTTTCGGATGCTATTCACGGCTGTATGTTTTTCAGGGGTGTGCGCAAGAGTAGTGTAACTACATGTAGCGCTATAACAGGAGTATTCGCAGAGAACGATAGAGAAATTAAGCAAGAGTTCTTCCATTTGATTAAGAGGCAAGATTTATCTTTAGTTAGATTGTAAGTTGCATTCGTAGAACATTACATAAATAAGATGTTACGTAAAAAGACGTATATAAGGATAATATTACGTGAGACTTGAAGTTCAGGAATCCACAGGAACTATAGTCCTATACGACTTTCCATACAATAAGTTCCTACGTGTAGTACGTAAACGTCGTTGGGAGCCTATACTACAGTTACTAAAGGTTTTGGAGAGTAGGAAGTTCCTTATTTTTAAGAAATTTACACTCGTGTTCCCTTCGTTCTTCGCCTTAGAATTCTTCGAGATTTTTAGACAATTAGGCGGACGTTGGTTAGACTACGCTTTGCTCTTGAAGCAGCGTACGTGGATATCTCGTTTGTTCTCTCACCAAATATCACGACAGTTAGATATGCACGTAATTCATTCTCGAAAGATAGCACTCAATTCTTACCAAGAGAGATTCATCAATACATATCTTTCGTATGTAGAGAGATTTGATCTACGAGGTAGAGTAATGTCTTTTGAGCAAGGGCTAGGAAAGACGAGAACGGCTATCGCTCTATTTCTAGCACTCCACAAAAAGCGTGTACTTATAATATGTCCAAAGAGTCTTTTGTTCTCTTGGAAAAGTGAATTAGAGAAGTTAGGAGAGACAGATGTCAGTATTCTAAGTGAGACGTCTGTGATTGCAAAATGGAATATCATAAACTACGATAGACTCTCCTCTCTATCTACTTCACTAACTCAGACGATAGATGGTATTATAGTAGATGAGACGCAATATATCATTCACTTAAGCGCACAGCGTACTAAACGAGTAATTGAGCTTTGTAAAACGAGTCCTAATGTGAAAGATATACTTTTGCTGAGCGGTACTCCAATCAAGAAGGATTCAGATGAGTGGATTCCATATCTGTTGATACTTGATCCACATATAACCGTTAAGTTAGCAAGTTTGTTTGCACGTATTTTTCTATCTCATCCTAGTTTAATGAAGCATATTGCCGTCGTAAGAATGAGAGGATTAGTAGCTCGGGAGACTAAAGAGCAATTATCTCTGCCTCCAAAGAAGGTTGTTAATATAGAGTGGTCTGTGCCAGATCTAACAGAGTATTTGTGGCCAACCATCTTACGAGAGATTAGAGAGTTGATTCCTGCATATATTGAAGAGTATCGACAAGTGTATCTCTCTAATTGGTTGGAGGTTATGGACATTCTATCAACAAAAGGAGTGCCTCGTCAAGAGTTAGATACTTTTGTAGAACTATGTACTCGAGAAACGTTGTCTTCTGAAGAGCAATCGTGGCTCTCACAGAAAGCTAAGTATTGGAGTACGCTTGTGGATCATCCAGATCTAAAACACACATTACAGAATATGAGAAAACTCATTCGATCGTTTGCTCGTATAATCGAAGCGAAAGTAAGATCTACGATTTTGTATAGTAAGAGAGAGCAATGTTTAATGTCGTTGATTCGTTCGAACTGGAAGAAGATTTGTTTGTTTACGAATCTAACTGAAAATAAGTCTATTATTTGTGGTACGATTCTTTCTCCGCTACGCTATTTGCATACAGTTCTGCCTAAAGAATGTGGAGTACAGAGTGTATATGTAGACTCTACAATTCCTAATAGAAGTGGAGTACTCCAACGATTTCAACACGATGACAATATACAAGTATTGGTAGGCTCGATTGGTGTACTTGGTGTAGGGCTTACATTAGTAGAAGCAGATAGAGTTTTAATACTCAATCTACCATGGAGATGGGCAGATGCCGAACAGATGATGGATAGAGTACATAGAATTGGACAGAAACATCCCGTTACTATTTATGTCGTACGTTTACGCTCCTCCGAGTTGAATATCCACGATCATATGTCACAGATCGCTCTTCGATCTAAGAAAGAGGTAGATAGAATGTTACAAGAATTAGTAACTACAACTACGGTAACTCAATAAGATGAAGAATCCAAAGCAGAAAGGTACAGATTTCGAGTTAGTAATTGCAAAACGATTATCACGTTGGTACGATCCTAACTCGAAAGTAGATTATTTTTGGAGGACACATAGTTCAGGTGCTGTAGCTACCATTCGTAAGTTTATGTGTGAGGTAATGGAAGGCGATATAATGAGTATCCGTGAAGAGACTCACGAACTCTTTAACTACGTAGTAATAGAATGTAAACGTATGAGAACACTCGACTTAATGTCTTTCTTAGATAGGAAGGCGTGTAATGTTCTATCTCTGTACGAATCTTCAAGAGCAAAGTTGAGTCAGAATAAATTTCTTCTTTTAGTTGTGAAACGAGATTATGGTGAGACACTCGTGCTTACATCATTGTTACTACCAAAGATATCTAAATACATGAAGATAAATAACAACGGACTATCCCTCTACTTATACAAACTAGAAGATATACTCTCTATGTATACTTTTAATGAGTTTTTACATAGTGTGAAAGATGCATTTACTCCAGACCGCTCTTCTTTGCAAGTAGTTTAAACACAAACAGAACCCAAGAAGCAAGTGAGCTTAGTAGCGTTATCACGAGCATAATTAGTCCTTTGTGAAGTTGGCTCCTTAGTTCTTTGATCCAGTCTAAATCTGCTGTCTGTCTCTGTAATGTTAGCATTAATTGTGTAACATTCTGACAAGAATTCTTGAACTCTAATTCTAGAGTATTTAAGCGTTGTGTAGTCATGTTTTGTTTCTCACTTAATGTAGCCATTTGGGCTTTTTGGGATGCTACTTCATTTCTAAGCTCATCAAGTATTTCGAAGATTGTATCTATTGTTTTGTTGTCCATCATACGTATTTACTCCTTGATTATGTATTGTCTGAATTTTTGTTATGCGTTATAGGTAGAAGACAGCGTTCGATAGAACACTGAACAAAATTTGAGATATAAAGATAAAAATAGGGAGGTAGAAGAATGGATTACGCGCAAATGTTACACGATGTATCTCGTGTTCTTAATGATAGATCTACTGCACAAACACATCTGGAGTTAATTCAACGTATAGGTGGGGGAGACACAAAAGCCGTTCTGTCTTTGTTGCCTATGGAGTTTAAAGATGACGATCAACGAAAGAGATTTCTTCGGGTTGTAGATAATGTCTATGTGCGTGCACGTAGAAATGCAGAGCAACTCTATCATGCCTCTTTAGCTGAAGTACAGATTTATCAAGAGATAGAGCAAATTTGGACTGAAGATGATGAGTTAGGTGGTTTACTAGGCCGCATGTCTCCTCAGAGTCAACTCAATCTTCTTACACAATGGTTGATTTCTCATGTAGGAAAAAAGACGGCACAAGAGATACTTCGGAAGATGGGTGATATGCCCGAGGAAAAGAAGATACAACAGCTTAAAAAATTAGTAAATAAGTTTAGTGGAGAAAGTAGTACGTCTTCATCGCAGAAATCTAAAGAAGAAACGGCCTCACAAAGCAGTACATCTTTGCAACAAGGTGGAACACCACCGCAGCCTCCTTCTACTACTAATGGTGACACAGTTCCATCTAAAGATTATGATGACAAAGGAGTCATAAGGGTTCCAAGAGTATCACCTAAAGTTCGTAAGTTGGTGTGGGTTGGACTTATATGTGGTGTTCTAGTAATATTTGCTCTTCTTATTGTCATTTATTATGTCCGCCAGAAAAGAAGATGGGGAGACGTATATTCACTTGACGATTTGCTGCGAGATCTTTGGGGAATGTTTAAGTCTGCACTTAGATCTTTTGTTGACGAACTTATGCGGGCCCTCGTAAAAGTGCTTGCGACAGTTATTGTTGTTACTATTTGTTGCATGATTGTTATCTATCTTCTTCCACCTGTAGACCAGCAGAAACTGAACTCGCCCGTAAGATGGCTTGTTGCGAAGATACAATCTCTCCTAACAAAGAGTAGTATAGAAGCTGTTACAACACAAAATACGTAAGATATATGCTCGATAGGATACGCGCGTGCAGATCTGTAGTATCTCAGCCTCTATTCACACGCTATTGTATAAACACTCGTGTAAATTTATCTTGTTTAGAGGACTTCGTTCTAGACATAATAGTCGACGATGATTGGCTACATACGAACTTAGATCCTAAATTTTTTAATTATATCGAGAAGCGTGAAGCACTCAAAGCTATTTTCTATATAGCTGCGAGGTCAAGAGATAGAGAGACTATCGAAGAGTGTATGTTGTTGTATAATTCCGTTCTTTATTTTTACTTATTCTACAAGTACTTTCCTAAGTGTGACTCATACACTTTGGATGCTGCATATCGTTTATTGCGTAAGGATGCGATGCTCTCTCGGTTTAACTCACATTACCGAGTTGTTAAGTATGTTGTAGAGAGTCAGTTAGCAACACCTCTAGCAAAGGACTTCTGTAACGATTTATATAGTAGATTTGTCAGAGTTAAGAATACGTTGAATCAATCACTACGTAGTTTAGCTGTAGCATACTACCGTGTGCGTAAAAGAGAGCATAGTATTTTTATAAACTCTTAAAAAAAAGAAGAAAATAAGAAGGAGGGTAAGAATATGGACAAAACTCGTTTATTTATCGATGAGTCAAAAGCAATCATTGTGGAGAAAGGTTGGGACATTAACCTGAATTGGCTCACACCGGAAGCCCTACATGTACCTTATGTAGATTCGTTTATAGCGGCATTCACTAAACTTTGTAACGAGCAGACAGAATTGACTCAAGAGAACGCATCTAAACTATTTGATGTACTCAAGTGTTTTATAGATGATATCAGAGTACGCAAATACAAAGAACTGCTTTCAATGAGATACGATCCACAACTCTATATGACTGATGACGAACTGAAGTTTGCTTTATCTGATGTTCTCGATAAAAAGCTTAGAGAAGCTATTGGTGTATCTCAACAAGAAGACGATATAGATATGGAAGGTTTGATGAAGATGTTTGCGGCAATGCAACAGCCTAAATTACATCAGTACGCAAAAAGGAAGAAGACGAAAGTCGCTCGGAAGTAAGTCTCTCAGTGCTGTTTGTTCCTATCGGAACAAACTAAAGTAGGAGGAGGTCATAAATGTATGGTAAAATAAAGGATCATATAACGTGTACATTCTGTATGAAATATAAAGGCATGTGCGTACCTATCACATACGAAGATGATCGTTATTATCGTCTTTCGTTTCCTGATGGTACGTCACTATATCTTTTGAAAGAAAATGTGGAGCTAGTACGTCCTCCGGGCATACGTTCAAAGTTAGGAGAGCAAATTTCTGTAACTGATCGTATTGACATAAAAGAGGAACACGTTGACAAACCTCAGAGTTCTAGAGTTAGAGAAAAGAGTTCTGAGCCAAAAGTAGACGTTAGTGTCGAGGAGGGCAAGAATGATTCTTCCTCAGAAAGCTAATTTGTTAAGTATTTACAATACATTAGAGTCTTTAGATACGCTTATATCTCGTAACGATATCATTCTAAAGTCACTTATATTGACTAAGAGTGATTACACATTAAGTGGAGCTCGTTTCTCGTATAGAACAATTCCGGAGATTAGAGATGTGAAGTGTGCGGAAGCAACAATCAATCTGGTTAAAATTCAAATCCCAGTTGACTTGAATGTTTTGTGTGTATACGATAATACATTCTTCTGGAAGCAAGCTCTTAACTTAACAGAGGGAGATTACGTATTTGGTATTACAAATAGTGTAGTACATTCGTTTCCTGTACAAAATGTGAAATTTGTGACTTTAGCTGATTCTCAGGTTGAACTAATAAATACTGAATCGGATTCTACAATAGTGTTTATAGGATCTTATTTAGCAAACCTATCTCAACGGTATGTTGCAGTTGCCATTAGATGAAACTATCTATCATCGATATTGATGCGTATGCATCTCAACTCACGAAAATCAAGCATGCAAGAGTTTTTGCACGCCCACTAATTTTAGATCCAGACGGGTTACATTCTCCGTCAATCTATGCTACAGATCAAGATAGACGTACTAAGGTCTGCTTCTTTGATTTAGGCAGACCTTATGTACATCCGTTCATTCTTTATGTTGCTCGTCGTAGATCGAAAGTACTATATGAAGGTATTCTAGGCAAGACGCCTCTATCGATTTCTGGTAAGACGTTAGTAAGTGACTTCGAGAACGGACTACGTGGAACAGAACTTATACGTGCTATTTTTGAGAAGCGTAGAGAGCTAGATATCTCTCCTACTTTAGTGAGGACTTTGGAAGGAGTAACATCCGTTAATACATTGCTTCCGACTAAAGTACTTATAATACCGCCAGTCTTTCGACCTATAGCTCTTATAGGAGAGAATGAAGAGCAACATATTCATCCGCTAGATTTACTTTATTCACAACTAGAGAGTGTAAAGGATGCAACAGAAGAAGTTCTTCATTCTCTGATGGACAAGATTGTTGTTTCTACAGTAGAAGCATTAAGAGGTAAAAGTGGAATTCTTAGGAACACTCTACTTACGCGTAGATTGGACTTTACAGCGAGATTGGTTATAACTGTTGATCCTACTTTACCTATAGATTATGCTCGCCTTCCTTATCCCGTTCTTGCATTGTTGTTTGCTCCGTTCTTAGTTCGGGCACTTTTGGTTCCGCCTATAGAGTTGAAGCGAGCGTTACAAGACGTAGGTATTTCTCTTAAGACTCCTGCACAAGCCGTCGCTTTAGTAGAAGCTTTCTATAGACGTAAATTACCCGCGAAAGTAACTTCTGCGCTTACTTATTTCGTAGATTTTGTCGTGAAAGATAAAGTGATTATAGCAAAACGAGATCCTGTGTTACATTGGGGCGGCGTGTTTGCATTTCGTCCTGTTGGTTTCACATCTCCTATAGGAACTGAAGTTTATACGATGGCGATCTCTCCTTACATTACTACACCTATTGGTGGAGACTTCGACGGAGATACTATGGCAGTATTCGTACCACATACCATTGAAGCACAAAGAGAGGCACAGCACTTACTTCCTTCTCGGAATAGATTTAACATTAGTATAAACAAGTGTCATTTTACTCCAAAGTTAGATTACTTGCTTGCTCTATATATCTTAACGGCGACCGAGTTATCCGCTCTTCGTTCGCCACTACCAACAACTTCTCTTACTTTGAAGTATCCTCAACAAGAGCAACCTACATCTCTTAGCAATGAGCTCAAAGATATTTCGTATCAAACACCTGTATACGTGAGTTTGGTAAACAGTGGTAAAGTAGTTAGGTCTACTTACGGAAAATATCTATTCAATTTATGTCATAATACAAATGAGTATTTCAACGAGACGATTACGAAGAAGAACTATTCCGAGATCTTTGATAAAATTGCACGTATATTGAACGATCGTGCATTCTCTACTTTTCTGCAGAATTTGAATACTCTAGTGACGGAAGTTCTTAAGCGTTATCCGTTGA
>Ga0068706_1000315_pt1 | contig 24323 bp, 16 predicted proteins | sample YNPMSBMetaG_FD_65632 | JGI IMG/M metagenome (GOLD analysis project Ga0068706, IMG submission 65632) | Anoxygenic and chlorotrophic microbial mat microbial communities from Yellowstone National Park, USA - YNP MS-B MetaG | ecosystem: Environmental > Aquatic > Thermal springs > Hot (42-90C) >...
CTATGGGCTTAATACCATTCGGAAATATGCCTTTTTTCATATTTAAAAACGCAAATTTAAAAAGAAATTTTATACTGTAAATTTTTTAAGAGGGCATGCCTAGGCTAGCTTGTTGCGGGATTTCCGCTTCTATCCCTCACAGGTATCTCATAAGCAAGTTTTCGCGGTTGATAGGAAATGTTGAAGCATTGGGATTGTTAAGCGTGAGGGATACGTAGGGCGGCAAGCGAAACTATACCGGCACAGCCTTTGCGAAGCGGTAGCGAAGCAAAGGATTGCTGAGCGACCTCCCTAGACCCCCCTATATCCTTCCTAATAGGAGGGAAGGGAGGTTCAGCCCGACCCTGCCATTTGAGCCGCACGAGCGTAGCGAAGGACGAAAATGGCACGGGCACGCCCTAAAAATATTCTAATTCATTGTATTATAAGCTCTTGCCTACAAAAGCTCATAGATGCCTGCTATGCCTTGTCCTCCGCCGACACAAGCTGTAACCATACCATATTTTTGATTTCTTCTACGCATTTCATTGAAAAGTTGAACGGAAAGCTTTGCACCTGAACAACCTAAGGGATGACCTAAGGCAATAGCCCCACCGTTCGGATTGATGATTTCAGGATTTAAGCCCGCTTCTTTGATGACAGCCAAGGATTGCGCTGCAAAAGCTTCATTTAACTCAATTTGTTGTATATCATCAAGTTTTAAACCTGCATTTTTTAATGCAACTGGAATGGCTTTTACAGGACCAATCCCCATATAATCCGGTTCTACGCCCGCGATTCCGTAGCCTACTAAACGAGCTATCGGCTTTAAATTATGCGTTTTACAAAATTCTTCTGAACAAACCATTACAAAAGCAGCTCCATCAGATGTTTGGGAAGAATTACCCGCAGTTACAATGCCTTTCGCAGCAAATACAGGCTTTAACTTCGCTAAAGCTTCAATAGAAGTATCCGCACGTGGACCTTCATCTGTATCCACTACATATTTGCGAACTTGTTTTTTGCCATCAGCATAAAAAACCTCTTCAATCTCAATCGGCACAATCTCTTCTTTGAATTTTCCTTCTTGAATAGCTCGGATAGCTTTCTGATGAGATTGAAAAGAAAAAATATCAGACTCTTCACGAGTTATTTTATATTTTTGGGCTACCATTTCGGCTGTCAAGCCCATACCAAAATACCATTCGGGATGTTCTTTGGCTACTTGGTAATTCGGAGCAATTTTGTAGCCTCCCATCGGTACTAAGGACATCGTCTCAGCACCGCCTGCAATAATACAATCCTGTAAACCTGCATGAATTTTTGCTGCTGCAATCGCAATCGTTTCTAATCCTGATGCACAATATCTATTCACTACCATCCCCGGAACTTCTATTCCCAAAGATTTTAAGGCTATCATCCTTGCCATATTTAAACCTTGTTCACCTTCCGGAATAGCATTTCCGACAATCACATCTTGAACCTCTTGCGGTGCCACGTTTGGCACTTGTTTCATTAAATATTTTATGACCTCGGCTGCAATATCATCAGGTCTTGTAAATCTAAATTTTCCTTTGGGGGCTTTGCCAACGGCACTTCTGTAGCCCGCTACTATATATGCATTCATTTTTTTAATTTCTTAATGGTTTACCACTGGTTAAAATTGAATTGATACGTTCTAACGTTTTCTTTTCTCCACAAAGGCTTAAAAATGCCTCTCTTTCTAAATCTAATAAATATTGCTCTGAGACCTCTGTTTTGGCAGATAAATCTCCTCCACATAAAACATAACCCAACTTAGTCGCTATTAGTTTATCGTGTTCTGAAATATAACCACCCACTTGCATAGAGTGAACCCCTGCATAAACTACTGCTAAACCAGCTCTTCCTAAGACTTTGATATCATTTCTGCGAACAGGTTGTGTATAACCTCTTTCGTACAAATCCATACAAGTTTTTTTAGCTTCAGATAATCTTCTATCTATGTTGACGGTGTATTTATCAATACCTTTACGGAAGTAGCCGAGTTCATAAGCCTCTGCGGCAGAAGTTGCAACTTTTGCTTGCCCGATGGTTAGGAAATAATCTCTGAGAATGTTAAGTTCTTCACCGTCACGAAGTTGGTCTGAAATACGTAAAGCAAATTCTTTGGTACCACAGCCTGCGGGAATAAGCCCTACGCCCACTTCTACGAGACCAATATAAGTTTCGGCAGCAGCTTGAATTGCATCGGCATGCATGCTCATTTCACAAGCTCCCCCTAAAGATAAACCATGAGGCGCTACCACTACCGGTATGGAAGAGTAACGAACCCGCATAATAGTATCTTGGAAGTACTTAATCGCAAAATTGAGCTCGTCCCATTCTTGTTGGCATGCCATCATGAAAACCATCGCTAAATTAGCTCCCGCACTGAAATTCTCTCCTTGATTTCCAATTACAACTCCTTTATATTTTGCTTCTGCTAGATCAATAGCGTGATTTATCGCTTGTAGAACTTCTCCACCTAAGGAATTCATTTTCGTATGAAATTCTACACACAAAATTTCGTCGCCCATGTCATGAATAGTAGCACCTTCATTTTTCCATATCACGCTAGTAGGTCTAAGGCTATCTAAATTAATCAATTTTTCTGCACCTGGAATTGCCTTATAGGATTTGGAAGGAATATCATAAAATTTGCGGATACCTTTTTCAATTTTGTAGAAGGAATGATTACCTGCGGCTAACATTTCATGAACCCATGAAGCTACTTTGAAACCTTCTTTTTCACAAGCTTCTAATGTTTCTTTGACGCCTAAGTAATCCCAAGTGACAAAAGGACCATACTCCCACCCAAAACCTGCTTTGAGCGCATCATCAATTTTGTAGAGTTCATCTGAAATTTCCGGAATTCGATTGGAGACATAAGCAAAAACCCCGTACATAGATTGACGAGTAAATTCTCCATATTTATCTTGTGCTTGAATTAAAGATTTGATGCGAGCTAAGGGAGAATCCAAGTTTTTGAGTGCATCTATGGAATTAGCTTTAACATTTTGTTGAGCTTGATATTCTCCGGTTTGAAGGTTCAATTCTAAAATATCTTTGGAACCGGAAGAACGGTCTTTAAAATAAAAACCTTTCCCCGTTTTATCTCCAAATTGTTGATTATCAAGCATTCTTTGGATATAGCCAGGTAAAGAAAAAACGTGTTTACACTCATCCTTCGGGCAATTTTCCGCAATACCTTTTGCAACTTTTACTGCAGTATCCAAGCCCACTACATCTAAAGTACGGAAAGTTGCTGACTTCGGTCTACCTACTAAAGGACCCGTGATTTTATCCACTTCCGAGACAGTCAATTGCATTTTGTCTACTAGATGCAAAAGGTGCATGATGGCATAAATACCGATGCGGTTAGCAATGAAAGCAGGTGTATCTTTGCAAAGAACGGTTTGTTTTCCCAAAAATAAATCGCCATAGTGCATCAAAAACTCTGTGACCTCGGGGGCTGTATACTTTGTAGGAATGATTTCCAGTAATCTCAAGTAGCGAGGGGGATTAAAGAAGTGTGTACCTGCAAAATGTTTTTTAAAATCATCAGAACGACCTTCTGCCATGCTCGTGATGGGGATACCAGAAGTATTGGAAGTAACTATTGAACCCGGTTTACGATATTTTTCTACTTGGTCAAGGATTTGTTTTTTGATGTCAAAAATTTCAATGACCACCTCTATAACCCAATCGCAATCTTTAATTTTAGGAAAATCATCTTGAAAATTTCCGGTGGTAATGAGTTTAGCAGCAGATTTGGTATAAAGGGGAGCAGGATTGGACTTGATGGCATTTTGCAAAGATTCATTTACAATGCGATTTTTAAACTCTTTGGAATCTGTTGTAAGCCCCTTGGCTTTTTCAGATTCGTTGAGTTCTTTTGGAACTATGTCTAACAATAAAACTTCTACACCGATATTAGCGAAATGACAGGCTATCCGAGAGCCCATGATTCCAGAACCTAATACCGCTACTTTACGGATGGGTCTATTCTTCATTGGCTGAAAATAATTTGACCGCTAAGTTATGGACTTTTTTTTCCTTGATGCAAATAAATTTCAAAAAAAATTAAACTTTCAAAATTATCCGAAAATAAATCTTGAAAAATTTCTTATAAAACGACTATATTCAATGAAAAACGGATTTTTTTTAGTGAAACAAATCAAATAAATTAAAATTTTCAAAATTTTGTGAAAATAAAGAACTAAATGCAGAAAAAAAATAAAAAATTAACGAAGGAAAAAGAATTGTTTATAACTTTGTGATTAAGATTCAATTCATATGAAAAAGAGTTTCATAATTTTCTTTGTGGTTTTCATGTGGATAGGCAAAGCTCATTCACAAGTAGTATTTTCAGAAGATTTTACAAATGGGATGCCTTCCAATTTTGTATTAGTGAACAATGACGGCAAAACCCCCGCAAGTTCAGTAAGTTATGTAAATCAAGCATGGGTAGTAAGAAATGAAAGTAGTACGAATACTAATAAAGTGGCGGTATCTACTTCTTGGTACAACCCTGCTGGTCAATCGGATGATTGGATGATTACTCCTCAAATTACAATTACGACAAATAATCTGTTAAAATGGAGAGCATTAGCACGCGATGCAAGTTATCCCGATGGTTATCAAGTTTTATTATCACCAACAGGAGATACCGCACTGTCATCTTTTACAGTAACCCTATTTAGTATTAATGCTGAAAATTCTACATGGACCGAAAGGGGAGTAAGTTTAGTAGCATACCAAGGTCAAACGGTAAGAATAGCATTTCGCAATAATTCCAATGATAAGTACCTTTTATTCGTAGATGATATCCAAATTTATGAAGCTCCTCAATATGATGCAGGCATCCTTCAAATTAAAAATTATCGTTATTACCAACAAGGAAATATTACACTTACAGGTGTGCTCAAAAATTATGGTATCACTAACATAAACAGTGTTAATGTTCATTGGACATACGATGGTGTAAATGTTAACACTGCTACGCTTTCGGGATTGAATGTAGGACCTTTCAATGAATACACTTTCAATCATAGTGTTCCTTTGGTAGCGACTGGTTCTAACAAATATCCCGTTAGAATGTGGGTTTCTAATATCAACGGTAATCCCGATGCTAACCCTGCGAATGATACTTCTCAGGTTCATGCTATTTATTCTGTAAGTACAAAACCTGCAAAAAAAACATTATTAGAACAAGCAACAGGTGCATGGTGCCAGTATTGCCCCGACGGAGCTGTGAAATTTAAGCAATTAATCAATTCTAATCCTAATGTGATTGGTTACACAGTGCATGACTATGATGCTATGTCTAATGATCAAACAGATTCCATCAATGCAGAATTTGCAGGAGGATTTCCTACTGGCTATATTGACAGATTTAAATTTTTGAATCAACCTGAGGTAGAACTTTCTCGTACATTATGGTCTAATTATGCAACTATCCGAAATAACTTGGCGGTTCCTTTTGGTTTATCTATGACCCATTCTTATACTGCTGCGAGTCGTACGGTAACCGTTCAACTTACAGCATATAGCAAAATCAATGCTAACGATAGAGATTATCGTTTCGGTATTGTAGTAGTAGAAGATAGTATGTCAGGAATTGGAACAGGTTGGGACCAAGCCAACTATTATAATACGCAATCCGGGCATCCTTATTACCAAGCAGGTAATCCCATTGTAGGTTATCATCATCATTACGTAGGTAGATGGTGGCCTCTCGGAATTTGGGGAGCTCAAGGCTCTATCCCTCAAAATGTTACTGATGGTAGTACCTATTCTCAATCCTACACTTTTACTCTTCCTATTGATTTTAACGAAAACCGAATTTATATCTACGGAATTGTTCAAGAATATACAACTAATAAAAACGAAAGACCAATCTTAAATGTTCTCTCTCAAAAATTAGACTTATCTTCCACAGGTGTAACTTCTTCCAATCAATTACATGGTTTAGAAGTATATCCTAATCCTGCTAACCACACCACAACCCTCTTCTTCACTATAGCTCAAAAAGATATTGTCAACATTTCTATTATTGATTTGACTGGAAAAACCGTTTATAAAGAATCTGTTGAGTTTTACCCCGGTACTCAAGAATTCCTTATTCATACCGATAACTTTGCAAATGGTACTTATTTAGTAAACATTACGACTTCTCAAAGTACTTACAGCAAAAAACTGATTATTCAACGATAATAAGTTTTTAAGTTGTTAATGTATTTAGATGGTTTTATAGACTGCCAAATAATGGCAGTCTTTTTTTTGTTAAATTTTTATATCATTATTGCATTACATTCCAAATTTTTTTATTTTTGCCCCTGATAATTTATGATTATGAAGCTCAAATATTATCAAACCATTCTATTTAACTTAATTTTATATGGTTCAACCATAGCTCAATCTACCAAAGTTTATGATTTTATGTATGAAGTTTACGAAAGTAAAACCATGGGAACAACTGAAATACTTAAAATTGATTGGGAAAGAAAAAAAATATTTTATTCAGGTTCCACGCAAAAAAATGTTCCATTGATTATTCTAAATCCAGAGGTCGAATTTTTAGATTTTCAAAAGGGAACCAAAGTTAAATTTCCTAATTCAAACCAAATTTATAAGTTATACGGCGTTCCATCTTGTGCCAATCAAATTGAATGCAAAAATCCAGATGGTTCCAAACAAATTTTTCAAGGTAGATTTGATTTAAGCGGGGATAAAGGCACTTTTCGCTGTATTAACAAGGACCAAACGGTGGAATACTTGTATATTAGTTATGTTAATTCAAAGGATTTAAAAGTTTTATACAGTTCCAGTGTAAACCCTAAGTGGGTAACTTTGAAAGTTATGAATATTGATTATGAACCCAGTCCTTTACCTCCTTATGACGATATTTACAGTTTTCAAGTTAAATTTCCGAATGCTCCTGAGGTATACAAAGTTTTTACGGGAGCTTATTTTTATAAGCATAAAAAGGAGCCCCCTCAATCCAAAAGAGGCTTTCCGTGTGTATATGTCAAAAACCCTGATGGTTCTATTCAAATTTTTGAATGGATTAACAAAGATTAGAAAAAAATGTAAAATTTACTTAAAAAAGCTTATCTTTACTTTTTAGTTCCCAGAACACTTTACGAGAAACGGGTTCATAAATATCTTTTTCACCAAGTAAAACTTGTTTTTCACTTGGAATTTTACGGTAAGAATAATGAGCGAGGGTTCCTGAACGTGTGCATATAGCGTGAAGTTTAGTAACGTACTCAGCAGTAGCTAATAAATAAGGCATAGGACCGAAAGGTTTACCTTCTGAATCCATATCTAAACCGGCTATAATCACTCTTTTACCTTGATTAGCAAGTTCATTGGCTACTGTTACAATGTCTTCATCAAAAAATTGGGCTTCATCAATTCCAACTACGTGAACATCAGAGACATACAACAAAATTTGTTGAGCATTATGAACAGGAATGGAAGCAAATTCATTTTTATTATGGCTCACTATGGCTTGATGAGAATAACGCGTATCAAGAGTCGGTTTAAAAATTTGCAAGGTTTGCCCTGCAATTTGAGCTCGTCTTAATCTGCGAATAAGCTCTTCTGTTTTTCCCGAAAACATGGAACCACAAATTACTTCAATCCAGCCGCAGTCATTTGGTAAATGGGCAGGTTCTAACAACATTACGCAAAATTATAGAAAAGCTTTCTATTCAATGGAAAAAAAATTGAGTTTCGGCGTAGTTATTTTATGATTATTTCGTTAAATTCAAAATAGATTAAAAGGATTTATTAACATAAATTAATTTTTTTTAACCATAAGGTTTTCGTTGGACTTTTGAGAAAATCAAAAGATTCATCAGGTTCAAATAATTCATAAATTTCATTTTCGTTAAATCCAATGCAATCACCCGGAAGTAATTCTTTTTTTTCATGCCAAACATACTCCACAATTTCATTAAATAATTTTTTGATTTCCAACGGGTTAGCATTATCAGCATAATAGACTAAATCAGGAATACCAAATACATGATGTCCTTTGGAAAAAAAACAGTTGTAAGAATGTGAGTAAAAAGGAGATTGCAAATCTAAATTAGTTTTAATAAAGCCTGTCCAAAGGAGGAAAGGAGGTGAATTACGGCAAAGGTTAATCATATTATTGAAAATCAACTTAGGAAGAAGCCCAGCGGGGTGATAAGTCCAGGCAGGTTCTATAATGATACCTAGTAAATTTTCGTTAAAAAAAGCAGCTGCAACCTTATATAAAGCTAAATAATTTTCTACGGGATTTTCAGATTTACCTGAATAAACTAAGGTTAGAGAAGCGTTAGAAGTTAAAATTTTTTGTTTAAATTCTTTTTGCCAATGAGCAGTATTGATACAAGTTTCAATCAAATTTTTTGGTAAAACAGATGGATTTGCAAGCATGATAATTTCATGATTTTCAAAAAGAATTTTTCCCGTAAGAGATATGGTATCATTTTCATAGTAAACTTGAACATCAGAAAAAAGGGGTTCAATTTGTTGAATAGTTTTTTGAATATGAAGAGGATTGATTTCAGGAAGTTTTTGAAAGGCAAGCGTTATGCAAGGTTTAAAAGAAGCTTCATGAGTAAGCTGGATTTGTTGAATAATTTTATAAATTTTCATAATTTTTAAAAAATTGAGTTAATTTAAGCCATGCATCATTTGGTAGGGCAGGAAAATTAGCAATTCTAAAAGAATTATTTTTCCAGTTACCGTAACCATTTCCTAAGTTAATTTGATGTTGAGCAGCTTTTTGAATAATATTCTCGGGATGAGCATTTTCAAAAGCCCAAACAGTAACAGCCGTGTAATTAGAGGATAATAGTTTAAGGTTCGGATGCTGTTGAAAAAATAAATTTTTACGAGTTAAAAGTACTTTTTCAATAATAGAAATCTCTGGGCATTCTTTGAGGTATTCGTTTAAACACCATATATTCAGCAAATTAGGGGTATTGGGCGTTTGCCATTTTTTAAAATTTTTTGATAAATTTATGATACCATTGTAATGATTCCATTCATTTTTGTTTGCTCGTTGAATAGCCATTGGATTAGCAACTAAAACAGCCATTCCAGGCGGGAGCCCAAAACATTTTTGAACCGAAGCAAACCACACATCAGCAAGGTCCCAGGGAAGCTGAACTCCACCCATACTTGCAGTGGCATCTACCACAATACATGAATTTGGATTCTTTTCTCGTAATTCTTTTAAAAATTCATTGGGAAGTTGGCTACCGTTAGAAGTTTCCGTATGTACAATACCAATAAAAGCCTCCGAGCGTTCATGGATAATCGGTAAATCATTCAAACCAAATTCTACGGATAAAGCAAAACTGTAATCATTTTGGATATATTCAAACCATTTTTTACCAAAATTTCCATTAAAATAAAATATTGCCTTCGTAAAAATTAAACTTTTTGCAGTCAAAATCCATGCTTCGGAAGCAGATGGCACAAAATATAACTCAAAGTGTTTGGGTAATTTGAGTTTTAATTGAAATTGTTCATAAATAGATTGGTAAATTTCACTAAATTTTTGTGTTCTATGATAAGTAGATAAAAAATTTGCGTCTAAAGCTTTTTGAACCCATAATGAAAAATTTTTATGTAATTGAGAGGGTCCAGGTAAAAAATTATATTTTTCCATCTTTTATAAGTTGTTGAAAATGAGAGTAATCGCGAATGTAATCATTTTCATCATAAAGAGTAGAAGCAAAAACGAGTTGCACAGCATTAAAATAGTATTGCATAGTATGCCAAACAGTTGGAGGGATATAAAGCCCTAATGAGGGTTTTTCTAATACAAAAGTTTCAATTTTTCCATTAGTTAGTTCTGTATTAACAACGATACGCCCTGCAGCTGCCACTAAAACTAACTGAGTTTGAAAATGGGCATGTCGTCCTCTGACGATGTGGTCAGGAGTTTGGTATGTCCAAAATACTCTTTTTACTTCAAAAGGTAGTGATTTTTCAAATTCAGCAATAGAAATAAATCCTTCACCAACTTCACCAACAGTCTGAAATTCAATGATATAGGGTTTTTTATCGTTCATCAATGATTAAAATTCGTTGCAAAGATAATGTATTTTTATTTTTGAAAAGTATAATATCTTGTTTTGGAGCTAAGTATTTGAATAATTAACATTAAATACGAAAATTTAAAAATTAACTTAAAATTTATTTGCCAATGCAAAATTTACTAAAAATATTACTTAAAATCTCATCGTTTGTAATTTCGCCAGTGATGGTACCCAAATGATATAAGACCTGTCTCAAATCTTGTGCAATAAACTCTGAAGAAATTCCCATTTTCATGTTCTCTAATGCTTGTGTTAAAGCAACATAACATCTCTCCAATGCTTCATAATGACGAGCACTTGTTATGACGGTTGAATAATTTTGGGATTGATTTTTAGCAAAATGAATTAAAGTTTTCTTAAGTTTTTCTATACTTTCAGGTTGTAAGCAACTTATTTTTAAACTAGCTTGACAAATTTTCTTTAAATTATCTGTAAACTCAAAACCTGGATTTAAATCTATCTTATTTGCAACTAAAATGGTAAACAAATTTTGTGGAAATTGTTGAAAATCAAACAAAATTTCATTTTCTGTAATTTTTTGACAATCAAATAAATAAATTAGCACCGCAGCATTTTGAATTTTTTCAAAAGTTTTTTGAATACCGATGACTTCTATTGTGTCATAAGCTTTTCTAATTCCTGCTGTATCAATCAATTGAAATAAAAAACCTTCTAAATTGATACATTCTTCTATGGTATCACGAGTAGTTCCGGCTATATCAGAAACGATTGCACGATTCTCGTTTAACAAAAGATTTAAAAGAGAAGATTTCCCTGCGTTAGGTCTTCCAACTATGACGGTCGGAATTCCTTTTTTTATTACATTGCCCAGCTGAAAAGAATTTTTAAGTTGTTGGATTTTTTCAAGGATTTGTTGCAAAGTATGAACTAATTGATTTCTATCCGCAAATTCGACATCTTCTTCGCTGAAATCAAGTTCTAATTCAAGTAAACTAGCTAAATCCAGTAACTGAGCACGTAATTTTTTTAGGTCATTTGCAAAGCCACCTTTCAATTGCTTTAAAGCAAGCTCATGGGCTTTGTCGGAATTAGCGTGGATAAGGTCAGCGACGGCTTCTGCTTGTGTTAAATCCAATCTACCATTTAAAAATGCTCTTAATGTAAATTCCCCAGGTTGAGCGACTCTAGCGCCTAAACGTACACAAGCTTCAAGTATCTTTCTTAAAATCAAGGGGTTACCATGACAACTTATCTCAACCACATCTTCTTTAGTATAAGAGTGTGGAGATTTGAAAATACTGATAACTACTTCATCCAAAAAATGCCCCTTTTCATCGTAGATTTTACCAAAATGAAGAGTATGCGTAGGAAGCTCTTTTAAATTTTTTGAAGGAAACATTTTTTGAACCACATCAAAAGCATGCGAGCCAGATAAACGCACAATTCCTATCGCTGAAACAACCTCGCCCGTAGCAATGGCAACAATCGTATCCTCTAAATTTATTTTATCCATTTGAGAATGAGCAATTCAAATATGAGCATTAGCAAACAAAACATCAAAAAATATTTCCACAAAGGGGTACCGGATTCAGATTCTTGAATGGATTGAGTTAAAACATTTATGTTCGTATCTAAAACCAGTCCATTTTGATTTAAAAAATCTTCATGGGCAGGAGTTAAGTCAGATTCAGAAGTAGGAATATTAAAACCGATATAAAGAAGAGTGGAATCTCCCTGGGTTAACGCATAATTCCCAGGTTCTAAATCTAATTTATTGAAATTCAATGAAATAATACCTGATTGGGGATATTGTTCGGGTATCCATTCTTGTTTATCTTTGATTAATTTAACTAAATTTTTTGATAAAGAAGGAATTTTTAGGATTTCAGCCTCACCGATCGGTATCATCATAAACCATTTTTGAGCATTTGATGCTATCCATAAAGATTTATAAACAAGCGGTGCAAAAATGGAGTGCATTACTATATCAGACTCCGATAAGCTCGGAAAAAAGGTAAAACTAAATACCCAACCTGAGCCACTTTGCGATTGTACTAAAATAGGATCTTGGTTAACTAATGAAACTATCACTTGGTAAACACTTTCTTTTGATGGTTGAAAAGTATATATTTTTTTGAAACTAGGAGACTGAAAATCAGCATTTTTGGAATTAGGTAAAAAAATATCCTTAAAAAATGGCATGTCAATATCCGGAACGTTCATTAACATATTTTGAGTAAAAATTTGTGAACTTCCCCATTTCCCAATTTTTAATTCATCATATAAATTTTGAATAGCTTCTTTTTTCATTTCATCATGCGGAAAAAACAAAAGCCCTCCACCTTGTTGGACCCACTCACTTAAACGAAATGCATTGCCACTTGATAAATCCTTGATTCCTAATAAAATAACTACTTCATAATCTTTTAAGTTTTCATTACTTAACTCGTTGTGAGTTATTGTTTTAACATTAAAATTCAGATTTACTTCGTTCAAAAACTTTTCTAAATAAATTGAATTTTCAGAACTTTTTACTAACAAAATAGGATGTTTTTCCGCAACAAAATAAGAAAAATAACGTGCATTATCAAATTGAATAGGATAATCTTCAAGAGAAATTTTGGCTTGTTGCCAACCTGTTTCTTGAACTGTGTAGCTTACTGAAGTCGTTTTAGTTTCATTAGGTTCTAAATTTTCTGACGATATTGCAACAATTTTACCATTCACTTCTGTTTGCAGAGATAGCTTAGGAATTTTTTCATTAGATAAATTTTGAATTTTTACTTTGAAAGTAATGGGCTTATTTTTCTCAAAAATGGGGCTTTCAGGTTGAATTTCAGAGATATACACATTTTTGAAAGTTTCTCGCGAAAGGGGTACATAATGAATTTTGTACTCTTCTGACCATTTTTTTTCGGATACTTCTTTTAAAAAGGTAGATTTTTGAAAATCTGAAAGAATGTAAATAGAACGATTAGGACTGGAAGCATTTTGAAACAAAAACGGCAAATTTTCAATCAATTTTTTATGCGTAAAACGATTTTGATGATAAGAGATTTCTTGAACCGCATCAAGTGCTTCATTTCTACTTATAAAACCAGCGCTTAAACGCAATTTTCCCGTGGTTTGTATTTGAAACTCATCAGTTGGTTCATAGGACTTAATTATTTCACGAGCTAAAAATTTGGCTTGGTCTAAATAAATTCCTTTGGGATTAGAAGCTGACATACTTAAAGAATTGTCAATCAAGATGATAACGGAACGATTGTTTGAAACTTTGGTTACGTTTTGTTGATTTTTTAAAACGGGAGAAGCAAAAGCAATAACTAATGAAGCAATTGCTAATAGCCTGGTAATCAATAATAACCACTGTTTTAGTCGTATTCTTTGAGTAACAACTTTATCAACTTCTTTAATGAACTGAATGTTACTAAAAAGTAATTTCTTAGGTTTCTGAAAATTAAATAAATGAACGATAATAGGGACAATTAAAAAAAGCAAAAACCACAGTATCCAAGGCTGTAAGAAAATCATGGCTGCAAAGTTACAGAAAATTGTAAATTGAGAAATAGTTTAATTCACAGAGAGCTTAACTCTACTTTACATTTATTAGAAATCGCAACTAATGCATAAAGAATTTGTGTTCATTCATGTAATTCGTAGCTGAAAATAAAAACTAAGAATTTTCGGTCCGTCATTGGTAAATTTTGCAAAACTCAATATTTTTTTTAATTTTGCGAAAAATTTGAAGGAAATGAAAACAGGAACTTTGTCTATCCACACAGAGAACATTTTTCCGATTATCAAAAAATTTTTGTACTCAAATCAAGAAGTTTTTTTACGGGAATTGGTAAGTAATGCACAAGATGCCACAAAAAAATTACAAGCTTTAGCTTCTGTTGGTGAATACAAAAATGAACTCGGTGACCTTACCATAGAAATTTCTGTTGACAAACAGAATAAAACACTGAAAATCAAGGATAAAGGTATCGGGATGACTGCCGAAGAGGTGGAGAAGTATATCAATCAAGTAGCTTTTTCTAGTGCAGAAGAATTCTTGCAAAAATACAAAGATGCCCAAATCATCGGTCATTTTGGTTTAGGGTTTTACTCGGCTTTTATGGTTGCCTCCAAAGTGGAAATTTTTACCAAAAGCTACAAAGAAGAGGAACCTGCTGCTCATTGGGCTTGTGAAGGAGATATTTCTTTTACTTTGGAACCTTGTGACAAAACTGACCGCGGAACCGAAGTCGTTTTGCATATCCAAAAAGATTGTGAAGAATTTTTAGAATCTCACAGAATATCCGAAATTTTAAAAAAATATTGTACTTTTTTGCCTATTCCTATTGTTTTTGAAGGAAAAACCATTAATCCTGAGCCCCCTCTATGGTTAAAAAAACCGTCTGAACTCCAAAATGAAGACTATGAAAAATTCTATCGTAAATTATATCCCTTGTCTGAGCTACCTATGTTTTGGATTCATCTGAATGTAGATTATCCTTTTAATCTTACAGGTATTTTGTACTTCCCCAAAATCAAACCTAATATGGATTTACAACGTAATAAAATACAACTTTATAGTAATCAAGTGTTTATTACGGATAATGTAGAAGATATCGTACCTGATTATCTTACATTGTTACACGGTGTAATTGATTCTCCTGATATTCCTTTGAATGTATCTAGGTCCTACCTTCAAACTGATAGTAACGTAAGAAAAATTACTCAACACATCAGCAAAAAAGTCGCAGATAAACTTACTTCCATTTTCAAAGAAAACCGCAAAGATTACGAATCCAAATGGGAAAACATAGGTGTTTTTGTGAAATATGGGATGATTAGAGATAATTCGTTCTATGAAAAAGTTAAGGATATTTGCTTACTTGAAACGGTTGATAAAGAACTGTTTACTATTGAAGAGTTTAAAAATAAAACCAAAGCTCTCCAAACTAATAAAAATAACGAGTTAATTTGGCTTTACAGTAATGATTTAGAAGCTCAAGAACTTTACATCCGCAAAGCGAAAAACCATCATTATCAAGTACTTAAGTTAGATGGCATCATTGATATGTCCTTTATTACCTACATGGAGCACCAACTTGAAAAAACTCAATTTGTACGTGTGGATGCGGATACCATAGAGAAAATTATTGATAAAGGTATAGAAGCTGCTTCGCTATTAAATGAAGAAGAACAAAAGTTATTAAAAGAAATTTTTCAAGAAGCAGCCAAAAATGATTTAGTGGCATTTCAATTTCAGAATTTGAGTTCGTCAGAGATGCCTGTTACCGTTATTCGCCCTGAGTACCAACGTCGTATGCAAGACATGACTTATGCTCAATTTGCAGGCATCGGTAATATTCCGGATTTATTTACGGTTATTATCAACTCGAATCATACCGCAGTAAAGAAAATATTGCTTTTGCCTAATAGAACTGAGCAAGTAGCGTTAGCCAAACAAATGTTAGACCTTGCTTACTTAGCACAAGGTATGCTTAAAGGCGATGATTTATATCACTTCATTGAAAACCAAATCAGTAAATTGTAAACTTTGACTTTATAAAATTTTGAATTTTTTTGAGTTAGTACTGCCGATAGCCCTCACTTTTGTTTTGATTGCGGTTTACGCATTAGTGGGGGTCTACGCAGAGCGTAAAATTGCTGCATTTATTCAAGACCGTGTGGGTCCTGATGTAGTAGGTTATAAAGGTACGCTCCAAACTTTTGCGGACATTTTAAAGTTAATACAAAAAGAAATTATTGTTCCCAAAGCAGCTGATAAAGTTTTATTTTGGATTGCCCCGGTATTGATTTTTGCTGCTGTTTTTGCAGGATTTGCAGTTTTACCATTTTCAAAAATAGGAAGCTATGCGAATATCCATCTTGCTATTCTATGGGTTATGACCATCGTTTCTATTGATGTAATCGGTATTTTGATGGCAGGCTGGGCAAGTAATAACAAATACTCTTTATTTGGCTCTATTAGAGCCGTTTCCCAAATGATTGCCTACGAAATTCCACTCGGATTTTGTATTTTTTCGGTTAGTATTATATACGGAACGCTAAATATACTAGAAATTGTAGCCATGCAAGGCTCTGATGGTTATACATGGGGGCTATGGAATGCAAAATCCTTTGGTGGGCTTTTCCTTTGGTCTATTTTTCAGCATCCGCATTTATTTTTTGTTTTTTTGATTTTTTTTATAGCGGGATTAGCAGAGTGTAACCGTGCCCCTTTTGATATTCCTGAAGCAGAATCTGAATTGATTGCAGGTTTTCATACAGAATACAGCGGTTTTGCTTTTGCAACTATGATGTTAGCAGAGTACGCTAATATGCTTATTATCAGCCTATTATCAGTCATTTTATTTTTTGGCGGATGGAATAGCCCTCTTCCCAACTTAGGACCCTTAACTTTATATGAATGGACTAACCACGGTTTGATATGGTCAAGTTTTTGGTTACTTAGCAAAACTATAATTCTAATTTTTGTGATGATGTGGATACGATGGAGCTGGCCTCGCCTTAGAGCTGACCAACTGCTTCAAATAAGTTGGAAAGTTTTTTTTCCTATTGCTTTGGTTCTCGTGATACTTTCTGCTCTATGGAAAATGTTGATTTATAGCCCTGTTCTATAAGTTCTTTATAATTTTTTTGCAGCAAAATAAATAAGCCCTAACACTGCTCCAACCAAATGCCCAAAGTGTGAAATCCCTGATTGTTCATTCAAGAGCACTAAATGAAGACTTATTCCGATGAAACCTACTACAAGAGTTCGTGATTTGATAGGAAAAGGAATAGGAAATATAATTAACTGACGTTCAGGATAATAGTAACCAAAGCCAACTAAAATACCTGAAATAGGAACCGAAGCTCCTAAAACCGGATTAGGAGAAGGGTCAAAAAATGTAATCAGAATTCCTCCCATAATGCCTACAAACAAATAAAATTGCAAAAATTTTCTGGCTCCCATTGCTGCTTCTACCATAGAGCCGATGCTCACCAGTGCTAAAGAATTAAAAAAAATGTGTAAAAAATTAGCATGCGAAAAAAAATAAGTTACTAATTGTATCGGTTCAAAGAACTCGGGTCCGAAAGTAGAAAGCCGTAAACTTTCTCGTAATCCAAATAAGTCTGTTTTGAATAACAAAAAATATTGTAACCAACTGGGGTGAAAAGTAGTCGCTAAAAAAACTAAACTGTTGATTATCAAAATGTTTAATACGACGGTGGTAATAAATATATACATTTTCTAAAAATCATCTGTAACTTTTTTTCCTGCAAGTGCTTTTTGTATGGCTATATCCATTACTCTTTGGGCAAATGGTTTACTGTATTCATTTAGTTCATCAATAGCTAATTGAATAGCATTTTTATCGCCAGTTTTTAAAATATCTTGTAAATGATACATCAATTTTTGAGTGTTCTCAATTTCCTCTTTTGAAAGCAAATCTTGATGATTTTTTAAAAATTTTTCGGTATGATAAAGGATTTGCTGAGCTTCTTGCTGAACTTCTAATAAAATACGAGCCTCAATATCTTGCTGAGCGTGTTGAAAAGAATCCAACAGCATATTTTCCACTTCTTGGTCTGAAAGACCGTAAGAAGGTTGAATTTCAATAGATTGCTCTATGCCACTTCTTAATTCTTTTGCAGAAACTTTGAGAATACCATCTGCATCCAAAAAAAACTGAACTTCAATTTTAGGAAGCCCCGCCGGCATTGCCGGGATACCTTGTAATATAAATTCCCCAAGTTTACGATTGTCATTCACTAATTCTCTTTCTCCTTGATAAACAGCAATTTTAAGCTTGGTTTGACCATCCACAGAAGTAGTATAATTTTTGGCAACTTTCGTAGGAATTTTAGAATTTCTTGGAATAATCACATCCATGAGCCCACCAACCGTTTCAATTCCTAACGATAAAGGCGTAATATCAGCCAAAAAAACTTGAGAATTCCCAGAGAAAGCATCTGCTTGAAGTGCTGCCCCTAATGCAACCGTTTGGTCCGGGTCTAAATGGTCTAACGGTTTTTTACCAAAAAATTTTTCTACTTCTTTTTTAACTAATGGAATACGTGTACTTCCCCCCACCAAAATCACTTGGTCAATCTCTTCAATTTTTAGACCTGAATCTTGCATAGCCGCTTGGCAGCATACGATAGTTTTTTGGATGTACGGTAGTATCAGTTCATTGAATTTTTCTAAGGTCAAGGTAAGTTTAAATGTTTGATTATCAATTGAAATACTATCCTCAAAAGATGGATGATTACTTAAATATTTTTTAGCTTGCTCTGCTTTTAAACGAATTTCTTGAGCAAAATTTTTATCTAAGTGAAGTTTTTCAACAGGAATTTGAAGATGATAAATCCAATAATTAACGATGGCATGGTCTAAATCATCCCCACCGAGGTAAGTATCTCCGTTAGTGGCAAGAATATCAAAAACTCCGTCTTCTAAGGTAAGAACAGTGACATCAAAAGTACCGCCGCCGAGGTCATAAACTACAATATTTTGTTTTTCATTTGGGTTTTTCAAACCTAAACCATAGGCAATAGAGGCTGCTGTCGGCTCTGAAATGATTCTTAGTACATTTAGCCCTGCTAATTTTCCGGCATCTTTTGTTGCCTGTCTTTGTGAATCATTGAAATAAGCCGGTACAGTTATTACAACTTCTTCCACGGGTACCTTTAAACGATGCTCCGCACGGGCCTTAAGTTCTTTTAAAATCAAAGCAGAGATTTCTATTGGGCTATAAAAACGTTCCCCAACCTGAATTTTAACTAATTGATTTTCACCACTATCTACAATTTTATAACCAAAATGAGGTAAATCCTGAACTAAATCTTGATAGGATTTACCGAGCAATCTTTTTACAGAATAAATAGTTCTTTCGGGATGTGTTATTAAAAATGATTTTGCCTCTTCGCCAACAATAATTGCTCCTGAAGGATCAAAATATACCACTGAAGGCACAATTACATCTTTATGAAAATCAGCAATGCACTGAGGTATACCGTCCTTAACATAAGCAATTAATGAATTCGTAGTACCTAAGTCTATTCCAAAATATAACTTACTAGGTAATATATCGCCACTTGTGATATCAATACTAACTTTTGCCATGCAATTAGAACACAAAAATACTATTTTTTGTGCATGTTAACTTACAATTTTTTATTTTCCATGCTAATTAGTATACATTGTTAGTTTAAGAGACTTCTTTAACTCTTTGTCGTAGAAAAGGTAAATTGAATTTTTAACCTGAAAAACACTTTGTTCCTGTAAATCTAACCAAATAATGCCTGATTAAATGGTGTGTATACTAAGTTTAAAACAAAAAATTTAAACCATTTGATTTAGTAATCTAATTCATTAGGTTGATAACTTGACCAGCCTTGAAGCCAATTATAAGAATTAAAGGCGCCCCTGTATGGAACCTGTTCAATAAATGGAATGTTATAACGTAAAGACTGATTGCTAGCTCCAGATATGAGCGGTGATAAATCTGAAATGGTATTCTGGGGAGGTTTTGAATATATACTATCAAGTTTTAAATTAGATAAGTAATAGGAAGCTTCATTTTCATACTCAGTTTTTTTGTACCAAGAAGCTATATCAAAAGAAGCATTGGTAATTAAACTGTCTTTTTTCCAGTTTGAAATTACGCATCCTTTCACTTCCAATATATCTTGGCTAGCATTTGTTGCTGTTTCAGGTCCATCAATAAATAGGGAATGATTATGACCAATTACAACAGAGTTTAATAAAGCTAAACGAGTGTTATTTTTAAGATGCACCGCATAAGATAAATTCACGTTGGTATTGTAACCGACAAAAGTGCAATTCACAAAGGTAGGAGCAGTAATGGGGGTATTAGAACTTCCGATATAATCATTTTCAGAATAAAGGCAATTTGCCGAGGCGGTTGTAGTAGAATTATCTTTATGGGAGTAAGCAAATTGCACCGTGCCCGTATAACCAAAGGAGGTTTTGAAGTCAATCAACTTATTTCTGAGAGAATAAAGGTATTTACAATTGACGTTACCGCCTATGAATTCAAAAGCATCATCATCACAATCAGTGACTTGCACATAGCTTACTTGTGTACTTGCTCCTACACCTGCAAAAGTTAGCGCAGACCATTTGGTGGTATTTATACCGCTTTCTCCCGCATTACCGCCTGCAAATTCTATTCTAACATATTTGAGTATTCCTGAGTTATCATTTGGGTTAGTACCGCCAAAACTTAAAGAGGCTGGGGTTAGGTATTGATTTGTAGAAAGATTCACGGGAGCATTTCCCATGATGATAATACCTGCCCAATCTCCTTTGCTTCTTTTGCCTTTGGATTTATTTGATGTAAAGACGATAGGTTTATCAATAGTTCCTTCTGCTATTATTCTTGAACCAGGTTTGATTATCAATGCCCCTCTTGTTTTGGTTGTACTATTTTCACCGCACTTGATAATTGTACCAGGTTCTATTCTTAACGTTGCATTATTCTCAACAAAAACTTGCTTATCCAAAATGTAAATAACATTTGACTTAAGCGTATAATCAGTACTGATGGGACTTTTTAAAATTTCCGTAGTTCTACCATTTTCATCTGTACCTACAGGCGGTGGCGGCGGCGGAACCTTATCTATGCAACTTATATTGATTATACAAACAAACACAACTAAAATAAGCGTTTTAAGCGATTTCATTACTAACATTATTTTTTAATAGAATTCTTTACGCAAAAATGCTTACAAAGTTAGGAGTTTTTTTTGTAATTACCAAATAAAATTTTGTTTTATAAAAATTTTTATCAACACAAATTGTTTATAACTGTATCCCTAAAATCTCATTTAAATACCATAAATTTGCAAGCCATTTCTGATGCAACTAAAAAGTTTAGAACTATTTGGTTTTAAGAGTTTTGCAGATAAAACAAAATTAGTTTTTGATAAAGGTATTACTGGAATAGTAGGTCCTAATGGATGCGGAAAATCCAACATTATTGATGCCATTCGTTGGGTACTCGGTGAACAAAGCACCAAAAGCCTACGCTCCGATAAAATGGAAGAAGTTATTTTCAATGGAAATGACAAAAGAAAACGTTCTAATTTAGCCGAAGTTTCTATTACTTTTGAAAATACCAAAAATCTTCTACCTACTGAATTTACTTCTATCACCATTACACGAAAGTTATTTCGTGAAGGGAACTCTGAATATTATTTGAACAACGTTCCCTGTCGCCTCAAAGATATTGAAAGCCTTCTGCTTGATACCGGTATCGGTCCTGATTCTTATGCTATCATTGAGCTCAAAATGGTAGATGAACTTTTAAACGATAAAAATAACACGCGTAGAGAACTTTTTGATGAAGCAGCTGGTATTTCTAAATACAAAATCAGAAAAAAAGAAACTCTTAAACGTCTTGAAAGTACAGAGCAAGATTTGACCCGCGTAGAAGATATTTTATCAGAAATTGAAAAAAATTTAAAAAATCTTGAAAAACAAGCTAAAAAAGCTGAAAAATATCTTGAACTTAAAAATAAATATCGTTTACTCAGTTCTCAATATGTTTATTTAAAATCCATAAATATACTCAACCAAGAAAAAGAAATTTTGAACCAACAAAATCAAATCCATGACCAAATCCTTGAAATTCAAACTAAATCAACTCAATATGATTCAATGCTTCAAGAACTTCATAAACAGCTATTGCTTCAAGAAGAATTACTTGTAAAAAAACAAAAAAATCTAAATGAAGTTAATGAGTTCATTCAAAATCAAGAATCTGAAAAAAAACTTCAAAAAGAAAAATTAAAATTTATTTCTGAGAAAATTGAAAATCTTAAAAATGCATTAGATAAAGCTACCCATAACAAAACGCAAATTTATTCAGAACTAAAACATTTTGAAAATGAATTAGATAAAGAAAACGAAAATTATGATAAGTTGGAGTTTTATCTCCAAGAATTGGAAGAAAACCTATCATATGACCAAAATCAAGTCAAAATAAGAAAATTACAATTAGATGAACTTAACGAAAAAATCCAGAAAAAACAAGCCTATCTCTCCCAAATTGAAAAAAATCTAAATATTCAAAAAATTAAGTTGGATAATATTGATAATGAGCTACAAAAAAATTCTAATGAAAAAGAACAAAAAAAAATAGAACTTCGTAACTTTACTGAACAATTAGAAAATGAAAAAAACAATATCATTTCATTAGAAACTCAAATTTTAGAAGTTCAAAATCTGCTTAAAGAAAACAAAAACAAAGAAAAAAGCCTTTTAGACTCTCAAAATGCTCTTCAAAAACAAATTCAAGAAGTTCAACTAATCATAGAAAAAAAGAAAAATGAACATCAGCTTGTTAAGTCTTTGATTGACAACATGGAAGGTTATTCAGAGTCTACAAAATTTTTACTAAGGAAAAAAAATTGGGCAAAACAGGTAGCCATTCTATCTGACATATTCAGTTGCCCAGAGGAATATAAAGCAGCCATTGAAGGCTTTTTGGAACCTTACTTGAATTATTTTATCGTTCAAAATTACACGGAAGCCCTTGAAGCTATCCATTTACTGAAAGAAAAAAACTTAGGAAAAGCCCAATTTTTTATTTTAGATGAAATACAAAACTTTTTAGACACACAGCCTATCAATCAGTTTCCTTCTACTACTACAAATTTACAACCTGTTTTGGATGTTTTACATTACGATGAAAAATATTTCCCCCTTGCAAAATTCCTTTTTCAAAATACTTATTTTGTGGAAAATACCTTCAATTTTAAAGACTTAAACCCAAATTTTGTTTATTTGTCAAGGAGTGGAAACTACCTTTATGGGCAGGCTAAAATGATAGGTGGCTCTGTTGGTCTATTTGAAGGAAAAAAAATTGGAAGAAAAAAAGATTTAGAAATACTTCAAAAAACTATTCAAGAAAACGAAAATACTTTAAAACTGTTGCGTCAAAATCTTATTTCTATACAAACTGAACTACAAAATTTGCCTATCCAAAGCTTAGAAAAATTACTCAAAGAGTTACAACATGAACTACTAAAATTACAAAAGAATTATTCTATCCTTGAATTTAAACAAAATGAATTTAATCAATTTATCCAAAAAACTGATATCCAAAAAAATGAATTAGAAACAGAGTTTCAAAAGTTAAAAATAGAAATCTTAAAAAATACTCAAACTTATGAAACAATTGAAGAAGAGTTAAACGTTCTACAAAATGAGTACAATCAACAAAATAAACATTATAATATTGTTAATCAGCGTTTTATAGAACAACAAAATGTTTATAATCAAACCAATTTACAATTTTTACAAGTAAAAAATAAAGTTCAATCTATACGTCAAGAAATTAAATTTAGGAGAGAAAATTTAGTTAAAATTGAAGAAAACATATCCGAATGGTCAAATGAATTGAACACTTTAGAAATAGAACTACAAAATATTTCCCAGAAAATTAACGAAGAATATGTAGATTTAGTCAACTTATATGAAAAAAGAGATTTGTTTAAAAGGCAACTTGCAGAACAAGAGGAAATTGTAAGAAATCTTAAAAATTCTATTCATAGGTATGAAAATCAAATCAAAGAGCTCAGAAACCAAAAGGAAAAGTTAACGAACGAAATAGAAAAGTTAAAAGAAAAATTAACTGAAATTAAAATCCAATGGAACGCTATCTCTGAACGTTTTCAAGTAGAATTTAATATTAAACCAGAGGAATTAAATTCCAAAGATTTATTCAATTCAGAAGAATTACCTGAGGAAGAAATCATTTACCAACAGGTATTAGAACTAAGAGAAAATCTCCATCATTTTGGAGAAGTTAATACCATGGCAGTAGAAGCTTACAAAGAAATTAAAGAACGTTACGATTTTATTGTTTCCCAAAGAACAGATATTCTGAAAGCAAAACAAGATTTATTAAAAACTATTTCTGAAATCGAACGCAGTGCAAAAGAACAATTTCTAAATGCATTTCATGCCATACGCGAAAATTTTATTCGTGTATTTCGTTCTTTGTTTACAAAAGAAGACACCTGCGATTTAATTCTTTTGGACCCGGAAAATCCTACGGAATCTGCAATTGATATCATTGCGAAACCAAAAGGGAAAAAGCCCTTGAATATCAATCAGTTATCAGGTGGAGAAAAAACTTTAACGGCTACTTCTCTACTTTTTGCTATCTATTTATATAAGCCTGCTCCATTTTGCATTTTTGATGAAGTGGATGCCCCCTT